>Ga0164292_10000025_pt1 | contig 92425 bp, 98 predicted proteins | sample GEODES117metaG_FD_111486 | JGI IMG/M metagenome (GOLD analysis project Ga0164292, IMG submission 111486) | Eutrophic lake water microbial communities from Lake Mendota, Wisconsin, USA - GEODES117 metaG | ecosystem: Environmental > Aquatic > Freshwater > Lake | place: USA: Lake Mendota... | reverse complement strand
AGGCATCGGACCATCAGTCGCAGCAACCACCAAAATCGCGCCGTCAACCTGAGCAGCACCAGTGATCATGTTCTTGATGTAGTCAGCGTGACCTGGCATGTCAACGTTTGCATCGTGACGATTCGCTGTCTCATACTCAATATGAGCAATCGAAATCGTAATACCACGAGCTTTTTCCTCAGGCGCCTTATCAATCTGATCAAACGGCGTGTAATCAGCCAACCCACGATCCGCCAACGTCTTTGAAATCGCAGCCGTCAACGTGGTCTTCCCATGGTCAATATGACCCATCGTTCCAATATTCACGTGCGGCTTATTACGCTCAAACTTTGCCTTACTCATGGGATTCTCCTTAATGGTGGTTGTTAGTTGTTGAAATTTTCGATGTGGTAGCGACGATCGGGATCGAACCGATGACCTTCCGATTATGAGCCGGATGCTCTGACCAACTGAGCTACGTCGCCCTGGTCGTTATGACCAAGTGATTGCTTCGCATCTTTTTTCGTAGAAGGCATTTCTTTTTGAAATGTTTTCGCGGAATATTGATTGCGATGCAGCCAGATGGCTGAGCCCTCTGTGGGAATCGAACCCACGACCTTTTCCTTACCATGGAAATGCTCTGCCGACTGAGCTAAGAGGGCGTGCGCGCGGAAGCAACGCCCCCGAGAGCCGAAGGAAAAAGGATAGCGGTGAATCCCCCTAACGGGCATTAGGTTGTCAACGCGTGGAACCCATCACCATTCGCTTTGCCACCGAGGCCGACGCGCCCGCCATTTGTGCGATCTATAACTACGAGGTTGAAAACGAGACCTCAACGTTTGACCTTGTCCCGCGATCTCTTGATGAACAACGCACATGGCAGGCGGCACGAAGTGGCGCATTTGCAGTGATTGTTGCCGAGGTCGGTGGAGAAGTCGTGGGGTTTGGAGCGTTGTCACCATATAAAGAGCGCGCCGCCTACCGCTCGTCGGTGGAAGATTCGGTCTATGTCAGGCGAGACATGTCCCGCCAAGGAATCGGCCAAGCCCTTCTTCGCCACCTATTAGCCACCGCCAAAGACGGTGGATTTCACACCGTTCTCGCCCGAATTGCAACAGATAATGAGGCATCGATCGCTTTGCATCAGGCACTGGGGTTTGATGTGGTGGGTATCGAAAAACAAGTGGGACGCAAGTTCAACCGCTGGCTCGATGTGATGTTGCTTCAAACCATGCTTGAGTAGAGGCGCTGAAACAGCACATGACCCCGCTGGAAAACCAGCGAGGTCATGCACGGGTTGGGCTGTTTCATGGCAATGCCATGGTGGGCCGGGAAGGATTCGAACCTTCGTAGGCTGTGCCGGCAGATTTACAGTCTGCTCCCTTTGGCCGCTTGGGTACCGACCCCGGAGTCTTGCAGGCTATCGGATAGGTAGCCTCGCTTCCATGCCGTCGTTTGATGTTGTTTCAGAAGTTGATCGCCAAGAACTGCGTAATGCCGTTGACCAAGCACAACGTGAGATGTCCCAGCGTTTCGACTTCAAGGGCACAAACTCAGAAATCGAGCAGAACGAGCTCGTGATCACCATCCGTACCATCAGCGAAGACAAGGCTCGCGCTGTTCGCACCCTCCTCGAGGAAAAGTTTGTGAAACGCGGCCTGTCACTAAAAGGAATCGAGTGGGGCAAGTTTGAGCAAGCCTCGGGCGATTCCATTCGTCAAGTGGTCACAATCAAGGTGGGCATCTCCTCCGACAAGGCCAAAGAGATCAACAAGATGATCAAAGAAAAAGGCCCTAAAGGTATGAGCAGCCAGACCCAAGGTGATCAGGTGCGTGTGACCAGCAAGAAGCGAGACGACTTGCAAGAAGTAATGACGATGTTGAAAGGTGCCGACCTCGGCATTCCTTTACAGTTCGAAAACTTCCGCGACTAATCCTCTCAGTCTTCTGACGGTGTTTCTGAGGCGCGCTTTTGCAACTCAGTTACAACGCTTGCATCGGCAAGTGTGGTGGTGTCACCGAGGTTGCGACCTTCTGCAACGTCACGAAGCAATCGACGCATGATCTTTCCAGAACGAGTCTTGGGAAGATCGGGCGTGAAGTAAATCGTCTTTGGCTTTGCGATTGCACCAATCTCGCCTGCAACGTGATTACGCAATACTTGCTCATCAACTGTTTCTCCACCACGCAAAGTGACGAATGCGATGATCGCTTGACCTGTTGTTGCATCATTTGCGCCAACAACTGCTGCTTCAGCAACGCTTGGGTGTGACACCAACGCTGATTCCACTTCGGTTGTTGAAATGCGGTGACCAGATACGTTCATGACGTCGTCAACGCGACCAAGCAGCCACAAGTATCCGTCGTCGTCTAGCTTGGCGCCATCTCCTGCAAAGTACTTGCCTTCGAAACGACTCCAATATGTTTCTTGGTAACGCTCGGGGTCTCCCCAAATACCACGCAACATGCCTGGCCATGGATGTGACAACGTGAGATAACCGCCACCTTTGTCGGTTGTCTTGCCGGCATCATCAACAAGTTCTGCACCAACGCCCGGCAACGGGAACGTTGCAGAACCTGGTTTAGTCACAGTGACACCAGGAAGCGGGCTGATCATGATGCCACCTGTTTCGGTTTGCCACCATGTGTCAACGATTGGACAATTATTGCGACCGATGTGTTCGTGATACCACATCCACGCTTCTGGATTAATGGGCTCACCCACGCTGCCGAGCAAACGAAGAGAAGAAAGATCATGTTTTGCAGGCTCTTCGTCGCCCCACTTCATAAACGTACGAATTGCAGTGGGAGCGGTGTAGAAGATGCTGACTTTGTACTTTTCAATAATCGACCAAAAGCGATCATTACCGGGATAGTTCGGTACACCTTCGTACATCACTTGTGTTGCACCGTTTGAAAGCGGGCCGTACACGATGTAACTGTGTCCGGTGATCCAGCCAACATCGGCGGTGCACCAATACACATCTTTTTCAGGATTCAAATCGAACACGTACTTGTGTGTGTACGTGACGTGTGTGAGATAACCACCTGTTGTGTGCATGATGCCTTTGGGCTTGCCGGTGGTGCCTGACGTGTAGAGCAAGAACAAAAGCTGTTCGCTATCCATTGGCTCTGCGGGGCAATCGCTTGATGCCTGTGCCATGAGCTCGTGGTACCAATGATCGCGACCACTTTTCATTTCAACATCGTTCTTGCCGCGTTGCACAACAACGACGTGCTCGATACTTGGTGTATTGGCGACTGCTTCGTCTGCTTGCGTCTTGAGTGCGAATACTTCGCCGCGACGGTATCCACCATCTGCAGTGATCAGAACTTTTGCTTCTGCGTCGTTGATGCGGTCGGCAAGTGCTTGGGACGAGAAACCGCCGAACACAACAGAGTGCGCAGCACCGATACGCGCACATGCGAGCATCGCAACAGCAGCTTCAGGAATCATCGGCAAATAGATGTTGATGCGATCACCTTTTTGCACACCAAGCGACTTGAGTGCATTGGCAAACTTCTTCACCTCATCAAGAAGTTGCGCATACGTAATGGTGCGAGTGTCGCCAGGTTCACCTTCGAAGTGAATCGCGACCTTGTCACCACGGCCAGCCCCGACGTGGCGATCGAGACAGTTGTAGGACACATTTAATTGTCCGCCCGCGAACCACTTTGCATATGGGAGATCCCATTCACACACCGAGTCCCATGGCTTTGCCCACGACACCAACTCTTTTGCTTGGCGGGCCCAAAAGGCTTTGTAGTCCTTCTTTGCCTCATCATAAAGAGCGTTGTCAGTCACCAAAGCGTTGCGGGTAAAGGCGCTCGATGGTGGAAACTTGCGCTGCTCAAGGAGCAGGTCATCAAATGCGGCATTCTCTTTATCGGCCATTTTTCCCCCTAGGTCGAACCCTGAGACTAGTAAAGGAACTACGAAATGGCCCACTCGCACACGCTGAAAGCGCCAAGTCCGCTGGGATCAGTGAGCGCTTCTGCCTCACTTACCCGACTACGCATGCGAATGGCCTCGAGATCTGGTCGAGATGCTTTCTGGGCCCACACCTTCTTGCCTTCGTCGACTAATTCATCAATCCCCCACCGGGCCAGAAATTGTGCTTGTGCGCGTACCGCGTCGGGTTCACGAACGTTTCGTAGTTGGTCAATCAGTACTTGAACGGTGATGTCTTGCTCGCCTGGTTGGCGTAAGTAGTGCGCACCACGTTGATGACCAACGTATGTGCGCAACCACTCTCTATATGGCCTACTCACCAGTTCAACTGTGAGCGCGGTGCAATAATCGATCACCACAACACGTCCCTGTTGCAACGACGACAAAGTGGAACGCAACCATTGTTGTGCGTCGTGTTGCCACGGCAATCGCGTGCCATGAGGCGCACTAGAAGGAAAAAGGCTCGGAGGCTCAGCGACGTGCAACACTTCCACACATTGATCACCGTTCATGTCGACGTGTGCAAGACGCCAACCACTGTCATACACCCAAAGATCAAACGGCAAGTTGTCGAGTAATTCATTTGCGATCACTACACCACACGTGATTTCTGTTGGCATCTCGCCCACGCTGATAATGCCGTCTGGATGCATTGCGCGTTGCCGCGCAGATGTTTCCACTGCGATATACGTCAATGCGTCACTGCATTGTGGTTGTGCCGAAAGTATCGAACGCGCCAATGTGCCAGGGCCAGCACCTGCGTCAACAACTGTGAATTGCGATGGACGTCCCGATGCAATCCACTGATCATCAATCATGCGCGCAAGTACTGCACCAAATAGTGGTCCTACTTCAGGCGATGTGATGAAGTCGCCACGTCGTCCGGCGCGACCAGTGTTGTCATCACCGGAATAGAAACCGTGTTCGCCATACAACGCCACTTGCATGAAGTGACGAAAAGAGATCGGACCGTTGTTGGCAGCAATAGCTGCCCGAATGTCGTCAGCCGCCGATGGCACTGGTCAACGAAGCGAGATCGCCAAAGTGAAGAACAACACCTGGCAACACACCCAATGCAAGAGTGGCGATGCCAGTGATGGCAAGTGCAACAACAAGTGCTGGTTGTACGCGCACAGGAGTGGTGTCACCGTCTGGAACGGGACGCATCCACATTTCGCGCATAATGTTGCCGTAGTAGCCAAATGCGATCATCGAGTTCACTGCGCCGATGACTGCTAGTGCGTAACCCCAATTGGTTCCCGCTGAAATAAGTGCTTGAAACGATGCGAATTTACCAATCCAGCCACCAAGCGGCGGGATGCCAGCTAGTGACGCCATAAAGATTGTCATTAGTGCAGCGAGACCAGGTGCGTATGAGAACAATCCGCCGTACGAGGAAATCTCACCACTGCGTGTTTTGCGACTGACCGCGATGACCACAGCAAATACACCCAAGTTGGTGGCTGCATAGACAATCAAATACGTCACGACTGCGCGAAGTGCATCGTTTGCTGCAGCGGGAGTTTCACCAGCAACAGCAAGAGGCATAAGGATGAATCCACCTTGGCTGATGGATGAATACGCCAACATGCGCACGATATTTGTTTGCTTCAGCGCGAGCAGGTTGCCCACTGTCATCGTGAGTGCAGCGAGAATCCAAAACACTGGTTGCCACACGTCTTTTGAGCCTGGGAAGGCGAGATACACCACGACCACCATGGCCACGAAACCTGCCGCCTTTGAAGCGACAGATAAGAACGCGGTAACGGGAGTTGGTGCTCCTTGATACGCATCGGGGGCCCATGAGTGGAACGGAACTGCCGAGATCTTGAAGGCAAAGCCAAACACCACAAACACAACAGCAAGTGCGCGGATTGCGGTGAGGTCATCACCAAGATAGATGGCGATGTCGGTCAGTTTCGTTGAATTTGAAATGCCGTACAACAACGACATGCCATACAGCAAAATCGCAGATGCGAAGACGCCGAGAAGGAAGTACTTCACACCCGCTTCATTGCTCTTGATATCGCGCTTGCGCCATGCTGCCATCATGTAGGCCGGAATTGACAAGAACTCAAGTGCAATAAAGATGGAAATGAGGTCGCGACTAGACGTCATCATGACCATGCCGAGGAGGCTGCTGAGCATGAGAAACCAATACTCACCTTCGTAATACTCGCCTTCTCTGATGTAATCAGAGGACAACAAAATAATGACGTAGCCCGCAAGCAGGAACAAACCTTTTAATACAAGACTGAAGTCATCGACGACATATCTGCCGTCGAACAAACTCCGAGTGCCTTCATCGCTCAACGCAAGTGTGAGAACCGGAATAAATGCACCGAGCAACGTAAAGCCAGTGACCGGAGCAAGTATCCACTTGTTGTGGTCTGCCAAAAACAAATCGAGCAAGAGCACCACGACAATTCCACCTGCGAGAACAATCTCGGGTGCGATCGCGTGGTAGTCGACTGTCGGCGACACCCAGTCACTAGCTAAAAGCGTTGCAAGCACCGGTCAGCCTCCGAATGCCTGCAAGGTGTTGACCACAGCAGGGTCGATGACTTTGAAAAGAAGATGCGGGTACACACCAAACAACACAATGGAAATCAAAAGTGGCGACCATGCAATCCACTCGTAGATGTTGACGTCGTGCATGTCGTCGTGATCATCGTGACCGTGACCATGACCCGAGAACTCTTCCGATGGTTCACCAAACGCCGTGCGCTGGTAGAGCCACAACAAGTACGCAGCCGCGAGCACTGTTCCGACTGCTGCGACAACCATGTAGACGCGGAACACTTCTTCAGATAGTCCCGGTGCAGGTTGGTACGCCGACAAGATCGCGGGGAATTCACCCCAGAAACCTGCAAGACCGGGAAGTCCGAGCGATGCCATCGCACAAAATCCCATGATCCATCCAAGTTTTGGAAGTTGCTTCAACAAGCCACTGAGACGTGCGATCTCGAGCGTGTGATAACGCTCTTTCACACTTCCTGCGACAAAGAACAACATGCCAGTGATGAGACCGTGTGCAACCATGCCAAATACCGCAGCGTTCACACCAAATGGAGTGAGCGTGGAAATACCAAGCATCACAAAACCCATGTGCGCAACCGACGAGAACGCGATGAGTCGCTTCATGTCGGTTTGTGCAAGACATCCGAGCGCACCGTAAATAATGCCGATCACCGCGAGCAGTCCGATCCACGGTGCCCATTCTCGTGCTGCGTCAGGCAGGACTGGAATTGCAATTCGAATAAAGCCGTATGTTCCCAACTTCAGCAAGACTGCTGCCAAGATCACCGAACCTTGAGTTGGTGCTTGCGTGTGGGCATCTGGCAACCATGTATGGAATGGGAACATCGGCACCTTGACGGCAAAACCAATGAACATTCCCGCAAAGATCCACACCTGCGTGTTCTTTGCGATCGCGCCACCATTTTCCACCAAGTACGGAATTGCAAAACTTTCTGCACCGGTCTTGAAGAACAATGCGAGGAACGCAACCAACATGAGCGCTGATCCGAACATGGTGTACAAGAAGAACTTGAGCGATGCATACTGACGGTTTTCGCCACCCCACACACCGATCATGAAATACATCGGCAAGAGCACCAATTCGAAGAACACAAAGAACAGAATGAGGTCTTGTGCCATGAAGCTTCCGGCCATACCGGTCTGCAAGACGAGCATCAAGATAAAGAACGCCTTCGGATTCCCTGGCGCAGGCACATGATTCCAGCTGTAGATCATCACCAAAACAGTGATGACCATCGACAAGATGTACAGCGGTAACGCAATGCCATCGATGCCGATGAAGTACGTCGACTTAATGACTGAGATCCACTCAGTCTGTGCAACGAACTGCATGCTGCCGGCTTTGTCATAGTCGAACTGGAGCAACGTAAAGATGCCCACTCCGAGAGTTGCCAATGCCGTCACAAGAGCAATCGCCTTGTGCAGTGTTTCTTCGCGCTTCGGGATGAAGAGCATGATGAGGACACCTGCCAACGGCAAAAAAGTGCCGACTGATAGGACCCAGTTGTGGTCGCGGAGGACTTCCATTCCTACGTGCTCCCTCAGGTATTGATGATGACTAGGACAAGAGCACCGATGGCGGCTGCGCCGAACAACAGTGCTCCGTATTGACTGACTTTTCCGGATTGAACGGGACGAAGCGCCGAACCAGCACCCTGTGCTGCAGCGCCCGAGCCATTCACTGCTCCGTCGACCACTCGCTGGTCAACGTTGCGATATACCCACCGCGAGGTGTTGCGAACGGAAATACCAGTGCCGTTCACAATGCCGTCGAGGATCTTTTGGTTAAACCAATACGCGCCACGTGCAATGGGATATGCGACGGCGCGAACAATAACTTTTTCGTAGAGGTGATCTAGGTAGTACTTGTTCACCAAGAATGAGTGACCTGCACCCAACAACTTGTTGCGCTTGGTAAGACCAGCAAGCGCGCGGTTCTTGCGTTCAAACACTTGAACCGACAAGAACCAGCTCACCAACATTCCGGCAAACACGATGGCAAGCGACAATGCGCCTTTTGACCACTTGAACTTGGCGTGGCTGATCGATGGTGCATAACAAATGCCATCGGTTGGTGTTTCTTTGCCACACGGTGAGCTGTAGCCACCCTCTTCGGCCTGCGGCATAATCGCGACAATGCGGGATTCGCCAGCTCCACCATGTGCTTCTTCGATGCCAGTAGTGCTCACCACCGCGCCACTTGGCTCGACCCACTTCTTCATGTTTTCCCAGCCCGGACCAAAAGGCGTGGCGTTCAAGAAGCCTGCACCGATTGCAAGAGTGGCCAAGATAACAAGTGGGATAGTGATAAGTGGACCCGACTCGCGCGGACCATGAGATGCGTGTGCATCGTGTGTGTCGTGTGTGTCGTGTGAATCGTGTACGTCATGTGATGCATGTGCATCGTGTGTTGCATGTCCATCATCATGATGTTCGCCAGCTGCGGCACCACGTGGTGAACCAAAGAAGGTGAGATACGTGGCGCGTGTCATGTATGCGGCGGTGAGGAATGCACCTACCAAGCCGATGATCATGAACAGGGTGTAACCGTTGTGCCCAACGTTGTCGATGATTTCGTCTTTTGAGAAAAAGCCTGACAATGGGAACACACCACACAACGCGAGTGTGCTGATGATCCACGTTGTGAAAGTGATCGGCATGAACTTGCGCAAACCACCCATGTCTTTTTTCATGTCGAACGAGTGATGCGATGCGCTGTGGCTGATGGAACCCGCAGCCAAGAACAAACATGCTTTGAAGAACGCGTGAGTAAAGATGTGGAATACCGCCGGCAACCATGCACCAGCGCCAAGACCCATCATCATGTACCCCAACTGGCTGACAGTTGAGTACGCGAGCACCTTCTTGATGTCGTTTTGCACGAACGCAAGTGCCGCTGCGATAAGGATTGTGATACCGCCAATTATCACGATCAAGTTGAAACTTGAACCGGTGATGTTGAGGCCTTCCCAGAACACTGGGTAAAGACGTGCCACCAAGAACACGCCAGCAACAACCATCGTTGATGAGTGAAGGAGCGAACTAACAGGGGTTGGACCAGCCATGGCGTCTGGCAACCATGTGTGAAGCGGGAACTGACCACTCTTGCCAATACATGCGATAAACAATGCGACTGCTGCAACGGTGATTGCTGCACTGCTTGGATCGCCCGACAGTGCCCACGCAGAGATGCCGCGAATGGAGAAACCGGATACACCGAGTGTTTTTTGTGTCCAGTCATTTGCCGCAAAGAACAACACCGAGGTACCAACGAGAAGTCCGACATCGCCGGTGCGGGTGGTGAAGAACGCTTTGAGCGCGGCGCGACTATTGGCGCCATCTTCCCACCAATGTCCGATCAACATGAACGAACACAGACCCATGATTTCCCATCCGAAGATGAGCTGCAACATGTTGTCGGCAATAACCATGTTCATCATGCCCGCTGAGAACAATGTCAATGCTGCAAAGAAGTGTGTGTAGCGACGATCGCCGTGTAGGTATTCGACCGAATAGATCTGCACCAGTGTGGAAATGAATGCAACAACAATGAGAACAGTGAGTGACAAACCGTCCATGTGCTGACCAATGGTGAAATCAAAACCACCAGTAGTCCACCATGTCCACGACTTGATGACAGGCGCCATGGCAGCACCCTCTGGTGCGGAGTTCACCGCGTCAATCCATTGCCACCCCGCCATTGCAGAGAAAAACAACGTTGCGAGCATCGACAAAATGCCCAGCTCGGCGCCCTTCATTGGCATCTTCTTGCCAAAGAAGATGATTAAAAAGAACGCAACTGCAGGGATGATCGGAATGATCCAGGCGTTCTCTAGGAACCACCCGGATGCTTGCACGAGCTCTGCCACGCCTGTTGACTCTGCACCAAACATGGGGTTAGCCCTTCATCCCTGCGAGTTCATCAAGTGCGATGGATCGACGGTTGCGATACACCAGCAAGACCATTGCCAATCCGACACCAACTTCTGCCGCCGCAACTGCGATGACATACAAGGCAAACACATGTCCGTCGACCGAACCGTTTCGCAATGAGAAAGCGATGAGGTTGATGTTGACAGAGTTCAAAATGAGCTCAATCGACATCAGCACCATTACAGCGTTGCGACGCGTGATAACGCCGTACACGCCAATGCAAAAAAGGACAGCACCAAGAAAGAGGAACTGATTCAGCAACATGTGATCAGTCCTTCCGTGCCAAAACAATTGCGCCGATAACGGCGGCTAACAACACAAATGACAGAGCCCAAAACGGCAACAAGTAGGGTCCAAAGATTGAGTCCGATACTTGCTGCACGCTCACGGGAGTGGTGTCTTGTGGCAACTTCTCATTACCAAAACCATCGGCTAGCGCATACAGCATCGCTGCAAGCAGAATCACTGCAATCGGAATGCTGATAAACCAGTTGTGGTTATCGAGATTTGTTTCGCCGCCAATACGTGCACGGGTGAGCATTGTTCCGAAAAGAAACAGCACCATCACAGCACCGATGTAGACGAGAACTTGTGTGACAGCGACAAACTCAGCAGCCAACAAGATGTACTGAGCCGCGATACCTGCAAGAACGAGCACCAACCACAGTGCAGCGTGCACAACATTGCGAGAGGTCACAACGCGCAAAGCGGCGACAATCATCACTGCAGCAATGATGCCAAACCCAATGTTCTGAGCAACAAGTACGTCAGATGCGATCATCTACTTCTTGCCCTTCTTGTCTGCGCCAGCTTCAAGATCTGGAGCTTCAGGAACGGTCTCCATCCACTCGCCCAACTTCACTTTGTCGTGCAACAAATCGGCAATGCGGGGTTCTGAGTACTCATACTCAGGGCTCCAGAACAACGCATCGAACGGACACACTTCAACGCAAATACCGCAATACATGCAAAGTGCGTAATCGATGTCGAAACGATCAAGTTTGTTAACTTTTCGCGGTGCACCACCGGCGCGACGGGGCGGCGCTAACTCTTTGTGGCCTTCAATGTAAATACACCAATCGGGACACGAACGTGCACACAACATGCACGATGTGCAGTTTCCTTCGTGCAATGCGATAACACCACGAGCACGAATTGGCGGGCTTTCTTTTTCGTGCGGATACTGCACGGTGTCGGCGCCGTTTTGCACGGTGCGCTTGAACGTGCCAAGCGTGACGCCGAGACCTTTGATCAGACCGGGAACTTTTGCCATCAGACTGCCACTTTCAGGATTGCCGTCACCATGATGTTGATGAGTGACACCGGAATGAGAACTTTCCAAGCGAAACGCTGCAGTTGATCTTCACGGAAACGCGGGTAACTAAAGCGCACCCACATCATGAAGAACGCGAGAACAATCATCTTGGTGAAAAGAATAAGAGGACCAACGATGTTCATCCAATTGTCGATGTCATCGATTGATGTCCAGCCAAACCATGCGAATGGGACGCCCCAACCGCCCAGGAACAAAATTGATGCGATCATCGCAAATACGCCAGCAGTGGCATATTCACCGATGAAGAAAATGAGGAATCGGAAACCTGAATACTCGGTCATGTAACCGGACACGAGTTCTGATTCAGCAATTGGCATGTCGAATGGAGTTTGCGTGAGTTCTGCTTGCACCGCGATCATGAAAATGCCGAACGCAACAAATTGCGTGAGAACGTACGGATTACCGAGACCATCCCACCCAAACATTGATCCGGCATTTTGAGCAACAACGATCTGTTGCAGGTTCATGGTGCCCGCCTGAATAACAACACCGATAACTGCAAGAACCATTGGCAGTTCGTATGCGATCAGCTGACCAGCAGCACGTAAACCACCAAGTAACGAGTACTTGTTTGCGCTCGCCCAACCAGCCATCAATATGCCAAGCACCGAAATAGATCCGACGGCTAGTGCGTAAAACAATCCGGTTTCAAAATTGGTGAACCACGCATCAGGGCCAAATGGAACAACAACAACCAACAAAAACGTTGAGGCCAGAACAATAAGCGGTGCAATACGGAAGATGAACTTGTCTGCTCGCTCTGGGAGAATGTCTTCTTTTTGTAGCCACTTACCAACTTCAGCAAACAACTGCAGTGATCCGTACGGACCAGCTTCCATTGGTCCAAGACGGCTCTGCATAAACGACATCATCTTGAACAAGAACAGATACACGATCGTGCCTGCTGGTAGGAGAACAGCAACGAGCCCTCCGACAACGCGGAGAATCGACTGCACCCAATACGGCAGGTCAGAAGCAAGAAGCGCTGCGGTCATTAACGATCAATGTCTCCAAGGATGAAGTACAGCGAGGCCAAGATCGTGATGATGTCGGGTACGTATACACCCTTCAACAGCCATGGTGTGATTGAAATATTGTTGAACGATGCGCTACGAATCTTCACACGGAACGGACCAAGGTCGCCCTTGGACACAACGTAGTAACCCATTTCACCGAGTGGATTTTCGGTCGACACCCATGCTTCGCCTTCTGGCACTTTGATGATCTTTGGAACTTTTGTCATCACCGGACCAGACGGGATGGTCTCGATGAGTTGTTCAACGATCTTGCATGATTCACGTGTTTCTTGCAGACGAATCCAGCAACGCGCGAACGAATCTCCGTCTGGATGAGTCCATACTTTCCAGTCAGCTTTGTCCCATGCCATGGGAAGCGACTGATCGCGACGCAAGTCCCAATCCACTCCGCTTGCGCGAAGGTTTGCACCTGATAAGCCGTACTGCAATGCCACTTCTTTTGGAATGACACCAATGCCTCGTGTGCGTGACTGAAAGATTTCATTGCCAAACAACAAATCTTCAATCTCATCGCAGAAGTTGCGTAATTTGCGCACAACGTTGCGAGTCTCCTCGATCCAACCAGCTGGCAGATCATCTTTCAATCCACCGATGCGGTCGAAGTTCGGGTGGAAGCGTCCACCAGTTGCACCTTCAATAAGGTTCAACACATATTCGCGATCGCGGAACGCCATGAACACTGGAGTAACAGCACCCATCTGCACACCAAGGTCACCCAAAAACAGTGACACGTTTGCAATACGCGAGAGTTCAAAAAGAATGGTGCGGATGTGTTGTGCACGAGCAGGTGCTTCCACACCCATCAACTTTTCGGCGGCCAAGATAAACGGCACTTCGTTTGCAAAACTGCCCAACCAGTCGATGCGGTTGACCAAAGCGGTGACTTGCGGGAAGGTGCGAACTTCGGTGAGTTTTTCGTAACCGCGGTGCATGTATCCGGCTGATGGCTCTGCCCACACCACTTGTTCACCGTCGAGACGGGCAATGATGCGAAGTGTTCCGTGCGTTGCAGGGTGCTGCGGCCCGATGTTGAGGGTCATACCCTCTGTTTCAAGTTCAACATTGACACGCGCATCAGCAGCTTGGGATGCGATGTAGGCCAATTGTTGTCGATCTCCGAGCATCGTCATGATTCACTCTCCTCGTCATCTCCATCACCTGGCAATGGTTCAACATCGACAATTCCTGGCCATGGCTTCACAATGCGTGCAAGCAACGGGAAATCTTTGCGTAATGGGAAACCTTCAAAGTCCATCGGCAAATACATGTGGCGAAGATCGGGATGACCGGCAAATGAAATACCAAACATTTCCCACGTTTCGCGTTCGTGCCAATTGGCTCCCGCAAAAACAGGCACCCACGACTCAACTACTTCTGCATTGTCGGGAACATCGCACTTGAAATGAACACCAATAGAAGTGTGTGGTTCGGTTAACCGCGCAAGCATCTGTATACGTGTGTCACCGCCTGTGTATCCCTGACGAATGGTGGGATCAATCTCGGCTTTTGGCTGGGTGGGGTCTTCTTCACCTTTCCCGAAAGGTGAAGGCTTCCAGTCGATCGCAGAGAGATAACAGAAGTAGGTAAAACCAGCCACTTTTGCGGCTTCTGCAGTGCGTCGCCATGCGTCGGTACGCACACGAATCCAAATGTCGTCGCCTGGCTTCATCAGCGAGTCGATCACTGCGTCGCCAAGTGCGCTCAACAGACGCGCGAGCGCTTCTTCGCGCACGGTGTCGACAATCGGAGTTGATTCGGTGTCAGTGCTGGACGACAACGGGAACACCTCCCTGCTCTGCTGATTCGCCATCTACATGTGCTGCAGATTTTGAAACCATTGGCTTGCTTCCTTCGCCACGCCAACGTGCACCCATGTCTTCGTTCTTGATGCGCTGTTGCAACATCACAATGCCCTCAAGCAATGCTTCCGGACGAGGAGGACAACCAGGTACGTACACGTCAACAGGAATAATTTGGTCGACACCTTTAGTGACTGAGTAACTATCCCAATACGGACCACCACAATTTGCACAACTACCCATCGAGATCACGTATTTGGGTTCTGGCATTTGTTCGTATAAACGCTTGATCGCAGGAGCCATCTTGTCGGTGACGGTTCCAGAGATCACAACTAGGTCTGCTTGTCGGGGCGATGCAGGCAAGGGAATAACACCAAGGCGCATGACGTCATAACGAGGTGAACCAAATGCTGCACCCATTTCAATCGCGCAACATGCGAGTCCCCATTGGTACACCCACATGCTGTATGAGCGTCCAAGGTTGAACAACGACGTCAACGGCTTCGGTAAGCGGCCACGATCAACAAGTCCCATGAGTTCTCCCGCACTACACCCAACGCAAGACGCGCTTGCGCCATGCGTAAATCAAACCAAGGAACAGAATTGCAACAAATACGCCCATTTCTACGAGGCCAAAACTGCCATAACGCTCAAGCTGTGTGGCCCATGGGAAAATGAAAACTGCTTCCACGTCGAAGATGACGAACAACAGTGCGAACACGTAATAACGCACTTGGCTTTGTGACCAACCGTCGCCGACTGGATCTACGCCACTCTCGTACGAAAGGAGTTTTTCTCGCGTCGGTTTATTGGGTCGCAAAAGCGCAGACACGCCGAGCAACAATGAGGCAATGAGAAATGCCGCAAGTGCGAACCACACAACTGTGAGATATGACCGTAGAAAGTCAGACATCGGGACAAAACTACTACGGAGCCTTATCTAGCCCCCAACTTCACGGACACCTATAACTGCAAACAATTTGCAGCTGCCGCGTCACGTCATTCGTGCCTTTGTGAGATGTCGTCTTGGTCACACATGCGGGTTGCACAACCCGGTCACACAGTGACGTCAAAGAACCAGTCGACGAGAGCAGAGCACCTCTGGGGGGCAGTGGCCATCTCTGTGCGGGTGCGCTCCAATAATTCGACGGGATCAATTCCGCGCGCTGCAAGTTCGTCGACCCCGGTGCCCTCGCACCACCGTGCAACGATTGATTCGTTGGCTTCGGGGTGAAATTGCACACCTACGGAGCGGTCACGGTGGATGATTTGGGGTCCCGCCGGGGATGCGGCAAGAAGCGAAAAGCCGTCAGGCACCGAAAAACGGTCGTAATGCCACTGCATCCAGGGACCCAAAATTCCCTGAGTCCGCTGTGCCGCGAAACTTTCAGTCGGTTCCACCTCGTGCCAGCCGATCTCGGGGTGCAGAGTCTTGTCCACAGTTCCCCCAAGTGCTGTGGACAACATTTGTGCCCCGAAACAAATACCCAACACAGGAATCTCACGCCGATGGGCCTCTCGTAAGAGCGCGGCTTCGCTAGCAACAGGCTCTGCAACTGCGGGCCAATAGGTCGACCAGCCAGATCCCATGGCCACAATCACATCGGCTCCCATCAGTGCCCGACTCACCGATTCGGGGGAAACATCGGGCAACCAGATGCCGTGGTCTTCACGTAGATACTCGGTGAAGCTATAGCCGCGGGCACGTAGGGCCGACCCCACAAGACCTGGATCACAGTCACTTCGATTAGCAAGAAGAAGCGCGCGCACAGAAGTACCGTAGGCGATGCATGAGTGACAAAGAAAGAGGCACCGCAGAAGTATCGGTTGCCGACATTGTCGCTGCCCGTACCGCGGGGGTGGGGATCATCAAGCACACCCCCATCACCGAATCGGCGGCGCTGTCTGATCACTTCGCTGCACCGATCGTATTCAAGGCGGAAAATCTGCAACGTACTGGGTCGTTCAAGATTCGTGGGGCGATGAACAAGTTGCAGCGTTTAGGTGATCGAGCCAAAAACGGAGTCACTGCGGGCAGTGCCGGCAATCACGCCCAAGCACTCGCGTTCGCCGCCAAACATTTTGGTGTTCGGAGCGAGATCTTTGTTCCGTCTGGTGCCTCGCTCTCAAAGATGGAAGCATGCCGCGGATACGGTGCCGAGTTAATTGAAGGCGGTGATTCACTTGATGATGCGATCATCGCTGCGCAACAGCGAGCACAAGAAGCCAACATGGTGTTTTGTCATCCATTTGATGATGTCGATGTCATTGCCGGACAGGGCACACTCGGACTTGAACTATTAGAAGACATCGCTGATGTTTCGCTGGTTCTTATTCCACTTGGCGGTGGAGGTCTCACCTCGGGCGCAGCAATTGCGTTGAAGTCAGCTCGGCCAGATGTTGTAGTTGTTGGTGTGCAGGTAGCAAGTTGTGCGCCGTATGCAGGAATGCAGCCAGCTAGCGGACCGATCGCCACGCTTGCCGATGGAATCGCGGTGAAAAAACCAGGGCAGATCACTAAACCACTTATTGAAAAGTGGGTAGATCATGTAGTCACCGTTGATGAAGATTCAGTTGCAGACGCAATGGTGTTTCTCATGGATCGCTCAAAGTTGTATGTCGAAGGTGGCGGCGCTGTCGGGCTATCTGCGTTGTTAACCGGTGCTGTTGCACCTGCATCAAAAGGAACTACTTGTGTGGTGTTATCGGGTGGCAATGTGGATCTTGGGCTTGTTCCCAACCTCATTCGTCGACATGAAACACAACGTGGACGCAGACTCATTGTGTTCTGTCGTATCTCGGATCGACCTGGCGGACTTGCACGACTTCTCACAATCTTTGCTGAAAGCGGTGCGAACCTAATTGAAGTAGAACACGTGCGTGAAGGTGTCGACTTACACGTGCGTGAAACAGGTGTACAGGTTGTGTTGGAAGTGCGCGGAACCGATCACGGTCAAACAGTGATGGCCGCGGCGCGCGCTGCTGGCTATGAAGTGGACCCGGTGCAATTAACCGGAATACACGGCAGTCACTAGATCCGTTGCGTCGAGGAGCCAGCTGGGGAACACTCCGACTAACAAGGTGAAAATCACTGCTGCTGTAATCACGAGTCCACTCGCGAACGGCACGCGAACCGCAGGGACATCATCTGAATCTTCCAACCACATCGACACGATGATGCGAAGGTACACAAACGCACCAACAACAGCAGACAGCATCGCAATGATTGCGATTGCATATGAATCAACCTTTACTGCTGCTTGAATCACGCCAAATTTGGCAATGAATCCGCTGGTGAGCGGAACGCCGGCTTGAGCGAGCAAAAAGACAGTAAATGCAAGTGCAAGTGCCGGACGATTCTTTCCAATCCCACGCATGTCGGTGAGTGATGTTCCACCATTGCGATCTGCAGCCACAACTGTGACAACAGCAAATGATCCGATCACCATGACGGTGTACAACATGAGGTAGGTCATTGTTGATGGCAAGCCGTTTGTATCGCCAACGTGACCAGCGGCTTCAACACCAATCAATAAGAAGCCCGCGTGGCTGATTGAAGAAAACGCAAGCATGCGCTTCACATCGGTTTGCACGACAGCAAGAATCGAGCCAATCACCATCGTCAGTACGGCGAGCACCCAGATCACTGGGCGCCAGTCGTCAACACGACGTTCGAGTGCGGTCACCAAAATGCGAAGAAGCGCTGCGAATGCTGCAACCTTGCCGGCTGATGCCATAAACGCGGTAACGGGTGATGGTGAGCCTTGATACACATCGGGCGTCCATACATGAAATGGCACTGCAGCGATTTTGAACGCGAGTCCAACAAGTAGCAGCGCAATACCAATGAGCAAGAGCGCATCGACGCGCTGGACCGACACGGTTTCATTTAGCACTGTGGCGATACCATCCAACTTGGTGGTGCCGGTGGCTCCGTAGAGAAGAGCGATGCCATACAGCAAAAATGCAGATGAGAAACCGCCAAGAATGAAGTACTTCAGACCCGCTTCTTGGCTTTCTTCACGGCGACGGTTACTAGCCGCAAGGATGTACAGCGACAAGCTCAAGATTTCCAGACCGAGGAACAACACAATGAGATCACCGGCGGCTGTCATCACATATCCACCGATAGCAGCTGTGAGATACAACGCATACACCTCGGGACCATCTTGATCTTCGCGCACGAGATAGTCGTGTGTAATAAATGACACCAGAACTATTGCAATAGAGATAGTGATCCAACCAAACACTGCAAAACGATCAATGTTGATTGCCCCAGACAAAACAGATTCGGCAGGGTCATAACCAAGGTTGTTCCACTTGATCATTGACATGATCGCAGCCGCAATTGCAGAACCGGCAGCAACCACTGCATACCCACCGCGTGGCCAACGTGGCACAAGCGAGCCAGCAAGAAGAAGGAACGATGCGCCACCCAACAAAATGAGAAGTGGAGTGAGGTCGACCCACGGGATGCTCGGCGCAACAAGTGTTTCAGCAATGATCGCGTTCATTAGTGATCACCTTCTTTGCTGTCTTTGTTGTCTTTGCTCTCTTTGTCGTAACCGGTGTCTTTTATTTCGTACACAACAGGCGCGGGACGCGAATAATCAGAACGCTCCTCGACATGGGTGATGAGTTTGTCGACAGCAGGGTTAATGCGATCGAGCATCGGCTTTGGATACACACCATTGAAAATGATTCCGGCAATGAACACGAGAAGAAGTGCTGCTTCCTTTGGACGAAGTTCCGGGAACGATGAGTTTGCTTCGTCGGGTTCACCATGAAATACACGCTGGTACGCCCACAGTAAGTACAAGGCAGCCAAGATCACTCCGGTTGCAGCGATCACTGTCCACCAACGAGCTGTTTCAAATGAGCCGATAAGTATGAGGAATTCGCCAACAAAGCCATTTAAACCAGGAACACCGATTGACGACAACATCACGATCATGAACGCAGCAGAAAAAATAGGTGCAACTGATTGAATACCGCGAAGCTCAGCAATAGCACGAGTATGACGACGTTCGTAGATCATGCCGACCAACAAGAACAAAGCGCCAGTTGAAATACCGTGGTTGATCATCTGCAACACGCCACCGCTTACTGCCTGATCGGTAAGTGCGAATGTTCCGAGCACAATGAAACCAAGGTGAGCCACTGACGAGTACGCCACAAGTCGCTTCAAGTCGGTCTGCATCGTCGCTGCGATCGCACCGTAGATGATGCCAATTGTGGCGAGTGTGAACATCACGGGCTTAAACCACACTGATGCTTCGGGGAACAAATACAAACCAAACCGCAAGAAGCCATAGGTTCCCAACTTCAGCAACACTCCGGCCAAGATCACTGACCCGCCAGTTGGCGCTTGCGTGTGTGCGTCGGGCAACCACGTGTGCAGTGGGAACAGCGGAACCTTCACCGCAAAAGCAATCGCGAAGGCAAGGAACAACCAACGCCCGGTGTTCACCGCGAAATTGGCATTCTCTGCGATGTCGACAAGGTCGAATGTGAGATAGCCGAGGTCGCGACGGGCAAGTACTGCGGTAGCGATGATGCCCACCAGCATGAATGCCGAACCAAACATGGTGTACAGGAAGAACTTGGTCGCAGCGTAAATGCGTTTGTCGTATCCCCAACCACCGATGAGGAAATACATCGGTACCAAAACAATTTCGAAGAAGATAAAGAACAAGAAGAGATCGAGGCTGAGGAAACTTCCCATCACGCCTGCTTCAAGCAACAACATCCAACCGAGGTAACGCTTTTCGTCGTGGTGCGGATCAATCCCCAAAATAACGAGTGGGAACAACAATCCGGTCAGCACTACGAGAAACAGCGAAATGCCGTCGACACCGATGTGCCAGGAAATACCCCAACTATCAATCCACTCGTGCCGAGAGACAAATTGGAATCCGGCATCACTGGTTGTGAACTTGGCCAGTAACCAAATCGACATGCCAGCGGTTGTGACACTGAAAAGTGCTGCTGACAACTTCACCCACTCTGGACGGCGATTGCTGATAAAGATGGTGACGAAGGCGCCAATCAATGGCACCAAAATCAACGCGGTGAGAATAGGAAACGGTATTGACTGTTCCGTTGATGATTCGGCGGCTTGAAGGAGCATCAGATCACTCCCCTCACGAAGAACCACACAAGAATTGCTATAACGCCAATTCCGATGATCACTGTGTACGAACGAACCATGCCTGTTTGTAGTTTGCGCATCAGACCACTCAGTGAACGCACACCGATTCCGCTGCCGTTCACGGCGCCGTCGACAACTTTGGCATCAAACATGGTGACTGCCGAGAATGCTGTTTTTCCGGGACCACCGACAAATGAGGAAACTGCTTTGTCGTAGTACCAACCCTGCTCGAGGATGGCGGGCTCGACGGCTGTGATTTTCTTCTTGGAATAGACAAGAACAGACAAGACGATTCCGGCCGTTGCCACAACGATCGCCACTCCCATAAGGAGCCACTTGTTGTCGTATGCCCATGTTCCGTCAATGTGTACTTCGCTGTCTTTGATCACTGGGTGCAACCAGTGTTCAAGGAAGTGCGTGGACTTACTAAATGGCAACTGCAATACGCCACCCGCAATAGATAGAACCGACAACACGATGAGTGGCGTCAACATGGTGAATGGACTCTCGTGCGGGGTGTGATCACCGTGTGCGCCGTTCTCTTCACTGTGGTCATGCCAACGTGCTTCACCAAAGAACACCATGATGACTTGGCGTGTCATGTAGTACGCGGTGAGTAGTGCGGTGACAAGTCCGATCACATACAGAAAACGATTATTTGCAAATGCAAACAGTAGTACTTCGTCTTTTGACCAAAAACCGGCAAACGGAGGCACGCCGGCAATCGCAAGCCAACCGATGATGAAAGTGAACGCAGTAACTGGCATCAACTTGCGTAAAGCGCCCATACGACGCATGTCTTGTTCGTGATGCATCCCGTGAATAACAGAACCAGAACCAAGGAATAGCAGCGCTTTAAAGAACGCGTGCGTGATCATGTGGAAAATTGCAGCAACGTAGGCGCCAGAACCGATAGCCAAAAACATGAAGCCAAGTTGTGACACGGTGCTGTATGCCAACACTTTCTTGATGTCGGTCTGCGCAACAGCGATGGTGGCGGCATACAAAGCTGTGACTGCTCCAACGACAGCAATGATTGTTGGAGCCCACTCATATGCAACCGCAAGGATCGGACTTGTACGAGTCAGCAAAAACACGCCCGAGGTCACCATTGTTGCGGCGTGAATAAGAGCAGATACTGGCGTTGGTCCTTCCATTGCATCGGGAAGCCAGAAATACAAAGGCAATTGCGCACTCTTACCAACTGCACCAATGAACAACATAAGTGCAATGGCTGTGGCAGTCACTGGTGCCAATGCGCCGGTTGTGGCCGCGTTGTTCATTGCTTGATACGACAACGTCCCAACAGCACCAAAGCCAAGGAACATCGCCATCATGACGCCCCAGTCGCCAACGCGGTTGGTGACAAAAGCTTTCTTTCCTGCGGTTGCAGCGGAATCGCGCGTGTGCCAGAAAGAGATGAGGAAGTACGAACAGGCGCCCACGCCTTCCCACCCAAGGAAAGTTACGAGCAGGTTCTCACCCATCACCAGCATGAGCATGGAGAAAACAAACAGGTTCAGGTACAAGAAGAACTTTGAAAACTTCGGATCTCCGTGCATGTAGCCAATCGCATACAAATGAATGAGCGAACCAATACCTGTGACGAACAAAGCCATCGTGATACTTAATGGGTCGATTAAAAATGCGAGATCTACCTGAAGATTGGCTACTGGAACCCATGAGAACAAGTTGATGACACTTGTGCGTTCTGCTTCTGGGCTAGTCACCATATCGAGATAGACGAATGCCGTGACAACAAAAGCCGCAGCTGTCATCAATGTGGCGACCACTCCGGCGAATGGTTCACCGAGTTTGCGCCCAAATAAGAAGATCAGCAGAAATCCGGCCAGCGGAAATGCAGGGATAAGCCAGGCGAGGTCCATCATGAGTGTTATCCCTTCAACACCGATAGATCATCGACGGTGGCACCGGTGCGACGGCGCATGATCGAAACAATGATTCCTAGTCCGACGACTACTTCGGCTGCGGCAACTACCAGCACAAAGAAGACAGCAGTTTGGCCATCGATGTTGCCGATAGACGTTGCAAGAGCCACGAATGTGAGGTTGACCGCATTCAACATGAGCTCGATGCACATGAAAATAATGAGCGGATTGCGACGCACCATTACACCGAGCGTTCCGATACCAAACAGTGCGGCTGCAAGAAGCAAGTACCACGTTGTGGTGGGTTCAATGGCAGCGATGAGGCTGATCACTTCGCTACCTCGGCATCAGTCTTTTTCATACGACGTGACATCATGACAGTTGCAACCACTGCGACAAGAAGCAGAACTGATGTCAACTCGAAAGCGAATACATAGTCACCAAAGATTGAGCGGGCAATTTCGCGAACATTTGCATCGGGATTTTCGACATCAGGAATTGCGATTCCATTTCCGCGCATTTGTACAGCGTCTTCGGCCTGCACAATTGCCGCGCCAATGAGACCAACAATTGCCGCACTCACGATGATGGCTAAAGGTCGCTGAATACGAATGGGTTCAATTGACAGGTTTTCCGCCTGATCTACACCCAGCAGCATGATGACAAAGAGAAAGAGAACAACAATTGCGCCGGCGTACACGATGACCTGTACGGCTGCGAGGAAGTGCGCGCTTTGAGCAACAAACAACACCGCGATACCGAAAAGCGATAACACCATGCTGAGAGCAGCATGCACCGGATTACTACGCGTGACTACTCCGATAGCTCCGGCAAGAATCATGATTGCCGCGCCAATGAATACGACGAGCTCCATCAGTGATGTCCTCCGTCGTGGTCTGAGTTTTGAGGTTCTTCACCACGATCACGTTCTGTCTGGTCGGGTTCAGGCGCGCGCACGCCATAACCAAGTTCGCCACTCCACGACACAACGCCTTCAAATGTGGCGTCACCTGCGGGCGCAGTAGCACGCATCCACCCGGAGGTATTCATATCTTCGCCAGGGCGCCAGTCTTCCCACGGAAGATGCTGTGGCATGCCATCGTCACCTACAAGAAGATCATTCTTGGTGTAAATCGCATCTTGCCGGTTCGTGAATGAAAACTCGAACAACTTGGTTTCGGTAATGGCTTCAGTAGGGCATGCCTCGACGCAGAGATCGCAGTGAATGCAACGGAGATAGTTGATCTCGTAAATGAAACCAAATCGCTCACCGGGCGAGGTGGGATTCATCGGGTCGTTGTCTTGTCCACGCACGTAGATGCAACGGGCTGGACACACGCCAGCGCACAACTCACAACCGATGCACTTTTCCATGCCATCTTCATAACGATTCAAGACATGGCGACCGTGCAAACGTTCGGGCTTTTCGATCTTTTGATCTTTTGTGTCTTTCTTCTTACGACGAAAGACGCGTCCACCTGAATATTCAGTGGTGACTTTGTTGCGCGCCCCTTGTTGACGCAACGTAACGAGAAAACCTCCGAAGTAACCCATGACTAGAACCTCGCTCCATACTTGGCTCTTTCATCACGGGCGGTCTTTGAGGCCCATGTGAGCAAGCCGTAGCCAGCAATCAACACCAGCGCAGTCACTATGGTGACTACAACTGTGTCCCATCCGGCTGCGTCGCCAACACGCTGAGCGGCGAGCAACATAAACCATCCAAGTGATGCAGGGATCAACAATTTCCAGCCAAGATTCATTAGTTGGTCGTAACGGAAACGTGGCAATGACGCACGAATCCATACGTAGATGTACAAGAAGACAAGCACCTTCAAGAGCAACCACACTGTGCCTTCAAGACCGTTTGGAATAAGCGGTATGTCGAGAGTGGTGTCTCCAATTGCGATGGGCTGTGGACCACCGAAGAACAGTGTGACGATGAGAGCCGACATCGTGATGGTGTGCATAAATTCAGCAAGGAAGAACAAGGCAAAACGCAATGACGCGTATTCGGTGCTGAAACCACCAACAAGTTCTTGTTCTGCTTCCACCAAGTCAAATGGAGGACGGTTCAACTCAGCCGTTGCAGCGATCATGAAAATGAAAAATGGAATAACACCTGTGGCCAGCAAGTTCCAATCGCCCAACGTTTGTTGACCAGCAACGATGCCACTCGTTGACAATGTGCCGGCAACTAAGACCACAGCTGCGACAGACAAACCAAGCGCCGCTTCGTAGCTCACCATCTGTGCGGATGCGCGAACGGATCCCAGCAATGGGTACTTCGAACCGCTCGACCAACCAGCCAACATCACGCCGTATACCGCTATTGATGAAATAGCTAAGGCAAACAAAATTCCCATTGAAGGATCAGCGAGTTGGACGCGCGTTTCATGCCCAAACCACGTCACCATGCCGTCTTTTCCCTCACGGAAATCACCGCCAAGGGGGATCACTGCGAAGGTGAGAAACGCTGGAACTAACGCAAGGTATGGCGCAAGACGAAAAACAAAACGATCTGCTTTGCTTGGAATCAGATCTTCTTTCAAGAGCAACTTGGTGCCGTCGGCGAGTGTTTGCAAAAGTCCAAACGGACCTGCCTTATTCGGTCCAACGCGATTTTGCATGCCCGCAACAACCTTGCGTTCAAACCACACCATGAGCATCGTGGCAACAAGTCCAACAACAAACACCACCAAGACTTTGAGAATCACAATGAAAAGTGGCGTTCCCCAGACGTATCCGGTGAGCAGTGGATCGAGACCCACGAGTACGGACTGAATGGCGCTCATCACGACATCGTCTCGATTCGAACGTCGGTCACGGACTGACCATGACGAATCAGTTCGCGAACATCAACGCCTGGTTGATTGAACGGGACAAACACGGTTGATCGAGAAACCCACTCGGCAGCATGAATTGGCAACACCACTGTGCTTGCATCATTGCCAATGCGAACAGTGGCGCCTTCGTGCGTGCCTACACGTTCAAGATCTAGCGGGTGAACAAATGCAACAGCACCTGGCGCCAAGTTCGTAAGTGATGGACTTGTTGCAGTGCTCACAGCGTTGTCATACATCTTGCGACCAACGATTAAACGGAACTCATACGACTTTTTCTCTGCTACTGCAGGGGTCGCAGCAGATTCGCTTGTAAGAGGCAGTGATATGACGACACCGTCACGGCGTACTTGTACCGAAGTAGCAACCGCGGCAAATGCAGGCATGTCTTTCTTCAGGTGCTGTTGCACTTCTTCAAGTGACATGACTCCAAGATCATGATCAAGCATGTATGCAAGCTCGACAGCAATCATCCAATCGGGACGCGATGTTCCGCTGGCGGTGATCTGTTGGGTGACATCAGTGACGCGACCCTCGAGGTTTGTGGTGGTGCCTGCTTTTTCTGCAAATGCAGCAGCAGGCAACACAACATCGGCATGCTGAGTAGACGTCGACAAAGTGGTATCGACAGAAACAACGAATCGTGCACCAGCGATTCCCCGACGCGCAAGATCGGTGTCTGGCACATCGGTCATTGGGTCTGCGCCAAGAAGAATGAGGCAATCTACTTTGCCATTTGCTGATGCTTCAAGAATGTTTGCGGCATCGAGGCCCGAACGTGGAGCCAAACCAAGAGCAAGTGCACCGCGCACATTTCCACGGCGCAGAACAGGAAGAACTTTTGCGTTAGGTACAGCCGATAACAACGCATCGACGCCCGCCATCGCGAGTTCACTATTTTCAGCCAGGTTGCCCCGACCAGCAACAACAGTGATATCGCCGCTGGCGATCTGACTAGCAACGTCGGTGTCATTCAACATTGCGCGAACGGCCTCAGCGCTGTGACCAGGCTCAAAACGCAATGACTTCCATGTGTACGGGGTCATGCCAGTGTCATGAGTAGACAATTCAATGATCTTGACGCCCTTGTTTTGTACTGCATCACGCAATCGCAGATACAACACTGGCAGTTCTTCTTTGATATCGGGCGACATCAATACAACCGTGTGCGAAGCACATGTTGAACCAATTGTTGCTCCGGGATACGAGAAGATGCGTGCGGGCAATCCATCATCCATTTGTGCATCACGCATAGAAATACCGAGTGCATCTGCAAGCTGTGCCCACGCATAGGCATCTTCATTGGTGCCGCGAGCACCACCCAAGATCGCAACAGATGAACCAGACGCCATACGAAGTGTGCGTGCAACAACTTCAAGAGCTTCAGACCACGATGTTTCTTCGAGATTGTCGCCACGACGAATCAATGGAGTCGTGAGACGATCTGGTGAATTCACTGATTGGAAATTGAAACGGCCGCGGTCGCACAACCAGCCCCAGTTGACGGGATCGCTATCGACGCCTTGATAACGCAATACTTCATCGCGACTTGATTGCACCACGATGCGACAACCAACTGAACACGACGTGCATGTGCTTTCACGCTGTTCGAGATCCCATGGACGGGCCTTGAAACGATACGGCTGTGCTGTGAGCGCACCGACTGGACAGATCTGAACCGTGTTACCAGAGAAGTAGGACGCAAAAGGCTCGTCTGGGAAAGTCAGCACTTGGGTGTTGTTTCCACGATGAGTGAAACTAATTAGTGGATCACCTGCGACATCACTTGCAAAGCGCGTACAGCGATCACACAAGATGCAGCGTTCGCGGTCGAGAAATACCAGGTCGCTAATTGGAATTGGCTTTTCGTAGTGACGCTTTTCTTCAACGTAACGACTCTCACCAGGGCCATGACTAAACGCCTGATCCTGTAGCGGACATTCGCCACCCTTGTCGCACACCGGACAATCAAGTGGGTGATTCGCAAGAAGTAACTCGATCATGCCTTCTTGTGCACGCTTCACCTGATCAGTTGCGGTGCGCACCACTTGGCCTTCAGTCACGGGCGTCATGCATGACACAACCATCATCGGTCCACGTGGCGTGTCGATCTCAACGAGACACTGACGACACATGCCAACGGGCTTCATTCGTGGGTGGTAACAAAAACGTGGAATGAAATCATCGGTGCGATCAGCAGCAGCAATGATCATCTCGCCTTTGCGCGCAACGATGGGAGCATCATTGATGGTGATGTTCACCGCGTTGGGATCGACCTGTGCTTGGTTTTCGGGGTGTGACTCTGTAGTGCTCATTCGCCTACCCCAACTGCAGTAACCGGAATTGAAATGCGACGAGTAACGCGCGATTCAAATTCCTCTGGGAACAAGGTCAGTGCTGAATGCACTGGAACATATGCGGATGGACCAACGAAACAGATGGTGTTCATCTTGTATGGGAACGGGGTTGCTGACAAACCTAAGCGCTCACTTGACGCGTGCGGGAAATCACCCGGACAGATCGACTCGCCCACTTCTTTCAACTGTGCAAGGTCGGCATCTGTGCCGTTGCCGTTCACGACGCGGGTGAGAATGCGTTCAAGCCACGTGCCACCTTCACGACACGGTGTGCACTTACCACACGATTCGTGAGCGTAAAAACGAGTCAATGTAAGAGCAGCATACGGAATGTCAGTGGTGTCATCCATCACCATGACGGCTCCTGATCCAAGCATTGAACCAGCAGGACCAACCTGACTTGCTTCAAAAGGAAGATCGAGTTGGTCTTCAGTGAACCACGGTGCTGATCCGCCACCGGGTACAAAAGCTTTCAGCGTGCGGCCCTCTTTCATGCCACCACAGAAATCTTCACCAAACAACAAGTCACGAAATGTGGTGGTGCCATTCACTATTTCGAACACTCCAGGACGACGTACGTCACCAGATACCGCAACCATGCGCGTACCAGGAGACGTTGGAGTACCGATTGCTGTGTATGCATCGGCGCTGTTGCACATGATCCACGGCAGGTTTGCCAATGTCTCGACGTTGTTCACGATCGTTGGTTGCCCGTACAAACCGTTTGCCGCAGGGAAATACGGTGGCTTGAGTCGAGGCATTCCACGATTACCCTCAAGACTTTCAATCAACGCTGTTTCCTCACCCACCACATACGCACCAGCACCCCAGTGCAGCACGATGTCGAGTGAGAAACGCGATCCCAAAATGTTTTTGCCAACATAACCAGCTGCATACGCTTCATTCAGCGCTGCAGCTACGCGTTCTTGAGCAACTGCCATTTCGCCACGGATGTACAAGAAACACTGCGATAGTCCGGCTGCATAACACGCAATAAGACAGCCTTCAATCAATTGATGCGGATCACGCTCCATTAACAAGCGGTCTTTGTACGTGCCTGGTTCACTTTCGTCACCATTCACGACGAGATACCGCGGCCACACTTCTTGTGGCGTCAGTCCCCACTTGGTGCCTGCGGGGAATCCCGCACCACCACGACCGAGAACGGTTGCCTTCCGTACTTCCTCATGCACGTCACCAGATGGTTGTGACAACGCCGCGCGAATTCCCTTGTAACCATCGGTGGCAAGGAAGCGCTCGAGAGTGTAGGAATCTTCGTATTCAAAACGTGATGTGACAATCTTTGGACGATCGCCTTCTACGAAACCTGCTGCATACGGAAATGTGCGTGTCATAGTGCTGGCTTTCCGTCGAACCATTCGGGTGCTTGGTTCACTTCTTCTGGAGACGTAACGCCGACGCCGCGATCAGCTGGAATGTGCTGACGTACACGCGCCAACGTTCCATGTTGAGGAATTTCGTCTGCGAACTTTCCAGCACGAAGATCATCAACGAGTTGGTCGAACTTCTCTGGTGTCACGCGGAAGCGGTAACGGTAGTTCACTTGCAATACAGGTGCCTCTGTGCAGGCAGCCTGACACTCGGCGTGCTCAATAGTGAACATGCCATCGTCAGTGGTGCTACCGGCTTTGATGCCGAGTTTCTCTTCAGCGTGATGAATCAACTCGCCTGAGCCACAACGTGAACACGACAATGTGTCGCAGATGTTGATCACATAACGACCAACGGGTTCAAACTTGAACATCTCGTAGAAAGTGGCAGTTCCCAACACTTCTGCGGGAGTGACACCCACAAGTTCGGCGATGTGTTTCATTGCGTCGCGAGCAACATAACCATCTTGTTCTTGCGCGAGATGCAATAACGGCACCAGTGCAGACTTTCTGCGTGGGTACCGAGAGATGATCTCGTTAGCGAGAGTGACATTTGCATCAGTGAGTTTGCTCATCGGTCTACCTCTCCAAGAACTGGGTCAACAGATGAAATCACAGCGACAGCGTCTGCAACTAACCCGCCACGCATCATGTGCGGCAATGTTTGAATGTTTACAAAAGATGGTGGTCGTATGCGCATGCGGTATGGATGAGAAGAACCATCACTCACGATATAACAACCAATCTCACCGCGTGGACTTTCGATACTCACATACACTTCGCCTTCTGGGACTTTGAAACCTTCAGTGAAGATCTTGAAGTGGTGAATGAGTGCTTCCATCGACTCATCGATTCGCGCACGTGGTGGTGGCGTGACTTTCTTATCTTGAATGCGATAGTCACCCGCCGGCATCTTGTCGAGGATCTGATGCACAATGCGGATTGATTCGCGAATTTCGTTGAGGCGAATGGAATAACGATCGTACGCATCACCATAGGAACCGATGAGCACATCAAACTCGACTTGGTCGTAATTTAGATATGGCATGTCGCGACGCAAGTCCCACGCCACACCGGTGGAACGCAAGATCGGCCCGGTTGCTCCAAGCGCAAGTGCCTCTTTTGTTGTGATAACACCAACGCCTTGCAAACGTTCGCGGAAAATGGGCTGACCGGTGAGCAACACTTCATACTCATCAAGGCGCACCGGCAAATTTCCAAGAATTTCGAGAACATCATCACGCCAACCTGGTGGGAGGTCTGCAGCAAGTCCACCAGGGCGGATGAAGTTATGGTTCATGCGCAAACCAGTGACTTTCTGGAAGAAACGCAATACTTCTTCGCGCTCGCGGAAGCCATAGAGCATCATTGACACCGCACCAATGTCCATGCCGTTTGTAGCAAGGAAGAGCAAGTGGCTACTCATGCGATTCATTTCTGACAACAACATGCGCATCCATGTGGCGCGCTCGGGAATATCGCCGTCGATGCCCAGAAGTTTTTCGACCGCTAATGAAAACACGAGTTCATTGTTTAGAGGCGACGCATAATCCATACGGGTGACATTGGTACCGCCTTGCATATACGACAATTCTTCGCCGGTCTTTTCCATGCCGGTGTGCAAGTAGCCAATGATGGGCTTGCAACGAAGAACGGTTTCGCCCTGTAGCTCCAACATGAGACGTAACACACCATGAGTACTTGGATGCTGAGGACCCATGTTGATGATCATTGTTTGATCTTCATCTGGGTCGTCTTGAACGTCGGCAAGTGCGGCGGCTTCAGCTTCGCTCATGCGAAGTACCGCACCTACTTCGCGCAGCAATTCTTTTGCAGTCTGCTGACTGCGCGTGGTCATTTCCTGACCACCCTCATCGGTGCCAGCTGCTACTACGGGACGATCTTCAATGGTGCTCATGACGGCGAACCTTTGAACTGCACGGGAATGCGCGCTGTTGCGTAGTCCTTGCGCAATGGATGACCGTCCCAATCCTCAGGCATCAATATGCGAGTGAGGTCGGGGTGTGCGTTGAAACGAATTCCGAACATGTCGAAGACTTCACGTTCGAATGCTTCTGTTCCTGGATGAATCTCGAAAAGCGAATCGACTGCAGCATCGTCTTCTGGGACTTGAATGCGGAGGCGGATCCGCTCACGCTTTTCAAGAGACAGCAAATTCACAACTACTTCAAATCGCTCTGGTGCAATACCAGCGCCGACTTGTCGTTGTGGCATGAGTAAGTAATCGACAGCCGTGAGATCTGCGCACACTTCAAAAGATTCGTCGAGAAGTGCTTTCACTATTTTTACATACGCTTCACGAGTAACAAGCAAAACCTTTTGACCTCGCGAATAGACCACAGGACAACCGTGCAATTGTTCTGCAGGAACCTGTTCAGAGACAGCCGTATCCATTTGCTCGTCTGACATGATCAGCGATTTCCGATAGTGAGCGGGAACGATGAAGCACCAGCAGAGACTTCATGAATGTGAACGTTGGCGCCCTGACCTGTTGCCGCACGGCGTTTCATGATTTCGCCGTCTTCGATGAGTTGGTGCAATGTTTCGATCGCGTGGATCAATGTCTCCGGTGTAGGAGGACAACCAGGCGCGTACACATCGACAGGAACAATTTGATCGACACCTTGCACAATTGCGTAGTTATTAAACATGCCACCAGATGATGCACATACGCCCATGGAGATAACCCACTTGGGTTCCATCATTTGGTCGTACACCTGGCGCAACACCGGCGCCATCTTCTGACTCACGCGACCAGCCACAATCATGATATCGGCCTGGCGCGGAGAAGCACGGAATACTTCCATCCCAAAACGCGCAAGGTCATAGTGCGCGGTGCCGGTCGCCATCATTTCAAGTGCACAACATGCGAGCCCAAACGTCGCACCCCAACTGGAGCGCGAACGCGCCCATTTCACTACGTCTTCAATACGGCCAGTGAGAAAGTTGTGGTTGAGGCCAGCAAGACCATCATCAAGAACATTGCGTGCAACAGTCATTGCTATGCCGCCTCGTTTGTATCTAGCTCACGTCCTTCGTGACCAACAACGCGTACAGATTCACGCTGTGTGTTTGTAGCGGCGAGTGGTTGCGACGTGCGAACAGCTTTCTGGATTGGTCCCCATTCCAGTGCACCACGAGCAACCATGTAGACAAAAGCAATGAAGAACACGGCGCTAAAAGCGACCATTTCAAAAAAGCCGAATGTCCCGAGAAATTCAGAATCAACTGCGTATGGAAAGGCAAAGATCAACTCGATGTCGAACATGATGAAGAGCATCGCGACCACATAGAAACTGACGGGAAAACGTTGAGGATTGTCACGGCTGGGAACGATTCCACATTCGTATGGTGCTTCTTTTGCACTACTTGGACGACGTGGGGCGATGAGGTGTGATAACGCAAAACTAACAACAGCAAAAAGGATGGCCAGTACGGTCAATGCAAGGATCGGCAGGTACTGGCCCATGGCTCAGTTCTTTGCGGCAGTGAGTTGGCGATTTTCCGAAACGATGCGATCGCGACGATGCAACAACACGCAGAACATGCCGAAGATCACGGCAGATCCGAGCGTGATGAACATCGCTGGTTGTCGCTTGTTCCCCAAGTCGCGGATCATCACAACGTATTCACGTGGTTGAGATTCATCAATCACCGGACGAGCCGGTGCACGACCTGGTTCGGCGCGCTGTGGAATGACAGGAGCAACCTCGACAATTGAGTAGTGAGGCGCGTGCCAGAATGCAATGAAGTCGAGTGAATCGTTGATCTTTGGATAACGCTCGCCACCCTTGTCGAACACATCAACTGCGACGTACTCGCCGGCTTCGAATTCTCCCGCTTCAACTTGAAGAATTTCATCGGCTGAAGAAATTGCTTGAGCGCGACGTGGGTCGGCTTCATCAAGTTTCAACCAACCTTCTGCTTGCAGTTGTTCGGAGACAGCACTAGAGGACTCGACACTTGACATGCCATCGACCTTTACTGGTGTCTCAAGCACCTCTGCATCATCCATGAAGTTGGCATCACGCACGATTGCAATGGGATCGTTTGGTTGCCACGAAGGCAGTTCACCTTGGAGACCAATTCCGTAGACCCACCAAATACCGCCCATCGACATCATCCATCCGGCAAGTCCCGCCATGACGACCATGAAACCAACACGCGCACCAAGGTTGGTGCCAACGATGAGATAGGTGCCACCAATGAGTACACCGACCATGACAAGAACAACGAGAATGCCACGAATTTCGGGCTCCCAGCTAACCGCTAACAAAGAAGTAAGCATTACAAACTCCGCACGTAGTTGACGATGGCTTCGATTTGCTCGTCGGTGTAGACATTGCCAAAGCCAGGCATCTTGCCGCTGCCTTGACCCTGTTCGCCGTAGCGCTTTCCAAGCTCTGATCCGTTCTTCAAGAACGCAATCATGTCGGCTTTGCTAGGGAATTGACGAACTGACGAGCCACCAGTGAGGTTTGGTCCAAGTGCACCACCACCGGTAACTTGCGGATCACCATATGACCATCCCTTGGTGTGGCAACGAGCGCATGAGTACGCTCCACCAGCGGTATCAAGATTGAACAAGGCCTCTCCCAAAGAACCGTATGTTCCGTTGGCAACTAAACGTTCTGCTTCGCCAACAATTTCCTTGTTGACATCTGCCGGCAATGATCCATCACTACACGTACGAGCATCGGCTTCAGGGTCGGTGCAGTTCTCGCGTGGAATCTGAATCGACTTCATGTAATCAATCAATGTTTGTACGGCTTGGTCGTTGAGTGGACCACCACCAATGGTTCCCCACGCAGACATCGGCGAGAACGGACGTCCGTAGTTCAAGATAAAGCGCACTTCTTCTTCGCTAAAGCGATACAGCACTGTGTTTAGTGATGGTGCTTTCCAGTTGACGGGTTTTACTTCGCCAGTTTTTGGATCGGTCACTGAATAGGCAGCCACACCACCGATTGCGTTCATGCCACCGTGACAACCTGCGCAGTTAAAACCTCCGTCTGCTGTTGCAGCAAACTTTTGACTACCCCACGATGCGAATCGCTTCTCCCAGCCAAACTCGGCTCCAGCTTGACGACTGGGTTCAAGAACCCAATACAACGGCAACGAAATGGTGATGATCACAAGGAACAACAAACCGATGAACTGCACCCGCTCGAGACGCGAGCCTTCCAACGTTTCGTCGTCGTAATACTCTTTGCGGTTTGCAGCAAGCTCGATTTCGGAACCGATCTCGGCGCGTGATTGACGAATGTTGAAGAAGGCGTAAACAGCCCACCCCGTGACAAACAGCAGAACGACAAACGCCGCTACAGAAACTGTACTGACAGCAAGCATTTCAGTGAGCTCCCCCTGCACCGACGCAGTGCGGTCCTTCAGCTTCTTGGCCAGTTGTGTTCACACCAATTGATGCACCCGCAAATACTGTGCCGGTGTCAATGACGACAACGCCATTCGCAACGGAGATACCAAAGAGGTCCATACCGCGAGGTGCTGGTCCACCTTTTTTCTCGCCGACACGGTTGTACTGCGAACCGTGACATGGGCATTCAAACCACTGTGAGGTCTTGCACTCTGGCACTTTGCAACCAAGGTGTGGACACTTTTGATACAGAGCAACAACACCTGCTTCCATGCCTGCATAGACAGGAGCTTGTGGGCCATAGACCGCCTGCGCTTTGGCGAGTGACGCTTTTGGATATTCCGTCACCCATGCGCGTGCTTCTGACAAGTACAAGAAACCTTTATTGGAACGAATTGACGAAACGACATCTTCCAATTTGCCGGCAGTGATCTTTGAGCCGAAACCACCTTCAGCGCCCTTCCACAAAAATGCGAGAAGCGATGCACCAAATGCACCGAGGCTCGCACTCATCAACGTGATAGCAGAACGGTTGAAAAACATACGACGTGATACGCCAACTGCTTCAGGATCTGGAGCAACAAACGGCGCAATTTCAACCGTTTGCTTTACTAGTTCAGTCGAACGTGCGGCACGCTCTACTTCACGACCCGTCGTTGTTGACTCTTCGGACACAGTTGCCTTGCGATCACTCTTACGTGTTTCGCGTGACAATGCACCTGCTCCGCGCACGTCGGTACGACGCGCTGATGTCAACACAACAATCGCACCCAGTACTACTACTGCGGCGATCACAATTGCGATGATTGCACCTGTACTCATGTCTGTGATCCTTTGTCCTTACCTACGTCTGCGTCTTTATCTAATTACGAATTACAACTCGAAGAAAATGCCATCACGCCATGGGAAGATGAAGTTGAATCCCGGACCGCGGAAGAACGATCCGATAATCACCAACACTGCCCAGAACATGAGGAACATGGTCATCATGCCGGTCATGAACTTGCGGTCTTCTGGCTTCACCGATGGATTGCGGTCCAAGTACGGAGCGAACATCAAAGCAACCAAGCCGATACCTGGCAATGTCACACCAGCAATCATTGGGTGGAACATCGTGAGAAGTTCCTGAAGACCCAAGAAGTACCAAGGTGCTTTTGATGGGTTTGGCGTTGCGTTGAAGTCGGCAGCTTGTAGCAATGGTGCGTTAACGAACCACGAGAACAAGAACAAGAACGCTGTACATGCAAGTGCTGCAACGAACTCGACTGCAAGGAGGTGAGGCCACGTGTGCACTTTGTCGACAGGCGCAGCTTTTGCTTCTTGAATTGAACCCGACTTCACAACGGTGAGAAGACGCTGTGTGTGTCCGCCAGGACCCGCACCTACCGGTACTTGTCCCGCGGGTGCTGCAGCAACAACTGCTGTTGCACTTGCCGCCTTTGTTCGATCCAGCATCGCATCTGGAATGCGATCGCCCCCCGATGCACCAGCAGCGTCGTCGCCACCAGCTGACTTTTCACGAGCAGCTTGTGCTCGCTTTAACAGGTGTTCTGGAATTTCAGTCATTGTGCCATTCCTCCGATCACAGTGGTCCCGAGATTCCGCCGTCCTTACGGACGCGCCAGAAGTGAATTGCCATGAAGATCACGATTACGAATGGAAGCATCAGAACGTGCAACACGTACCAACGCAACAACGTTTCAGAACCGATTTCGACACCGCCTAACAAAACGAATCGCACTTGGTTACCAAAAACAGGTGTGTAACCCATCATGTTGGTACCTACGGCAACAGCCCAAAGAGCTAACTGATCCCATGGCAATAAGTATCCGGTGAAGGACAACAACAAAGTAAGTGTGAGCAATACAACACCAATTACCCAGTTGAACTCACGTGGTGGTTTGTACGCCCCGTGATAGAACACGCGCGCCATGTGCAAGAACACTGTCAACACCATGAGGTGAGCACCCCATCTGTGCATGTTTCTGACTAACAAACCAAACGTCACTGATGTCTGCAACGTTTGAATGTCTTGCCATGCATTTGCAGCAGTTGGGCGATAAAAGAACATCAAGAAGATGCCGGTCACAGTTAAGAGGATGAACAAGAAGAAACTCAATCCACCCAGACACAGGGTGTAGCTGACCTTCACTGCGTGACGCTTTACCTTCACTGGGTGCAAGTGATACAGCACCGAGTTCATGATCACGTACGAACGGTTACGCGGGCTATCTGTGTAGCCCTTACGGAAAATTGAGCCAGGACGGAAAATAGAGTTCCATGCCTGACTCCCTTGAAGCTGTTCGCCAACTTTCGAGGCGCGCTCCTTCAATGTTGGACGGGGGTTATCAATCACTTTTGCCATGACGTATCTTCCTGATTCCTAAAGTCGCAAGCCGTAGGCATAGCCGTGGTTATTGGTACGAGTGTGGCTGTCTCCCTCGGGTGCTGGAGCTCCAGCCTTTCCGAGAATGATCACGCCAGTTGGGCATCGATCGACACACAGTGCACAGCGCGTGCACACGTCGTCGTCGATAATGAAAATCACATTGTCGTTTGGGTCATCGCCAGGCAATTCGGTGTTGTCTGCCTCGGCAACAGCATCGGGAGTGACCATGTGGATGCACTTCCATGGGCAAATATCGACACAGCCCTCGCACATGATGCATTCACTTTGATCGATGTGAATGAACTGTTTTGGCTTTACAGCCTTGCCCAAATAATCGGCGTCAACTTCAACCAATTGGTATTCAGTTGACCACTCGGGCATTGGTGGGTTTGCGTCAGTACGTGCCATAACCGGTTATGCCTTTCGCACCAGTGGACGACCGTAGGAAGACTGTTCGAGTTCTTTCGTTTGACTGGCGTCACGCTTTTGCCACCATGCAAACAGGTAGATCATGATGCCAACGAGAACCACGTGAATTAACACAACGATGATGTCGCGCAGCGTTTGATACGAGATGGTGAACGGGAAACTTCCGCCCATTGCTTCTGGTTTCAGAATTTCGCCAGGCCCGTAAATGATTTTGTCGGCGCGCCAACCAAGGTCTTTGTCGGCGTGGTCAATGAATTGGTGAGGCACAACACCAAATGCCAAGAACAACACGAAGAACACGTACACCGAGCCAAACATTGCTTCGCCCCATGAAAACGATTTTCCAACTGGACGGCGCTTTCCAAACGGAATAACCACAAAAGACATAGCAAGGGTTACGAACAACGAGAACAGGAATGCTTGGTTCATTCCTGGCCATTCGAGGATGTCTATCGCGAGCATGTCTGTGCTGCTTCTCCGGTTCGAGGGTGGCTACTTTCAGTGAGTCAATCGTGGAATCCACAACCGGCTCACTGAGAAACACTAGCCACCAACTAGCGCAAATAACCTATTTCAGTAGGCCAGTTCCCATGGGACGTTTGCCACGGTGATCGCTGTCTGGCCAAATTCAGGTTGTGCTCTTGTGCGCAACTTAATCCGTGTGACCAGACGTCGTCATATGGTTCGTGTGACCAAAAGCCATCGCTCTTTCTCGGGTATTTGTGTCCGAATAATTGCAGGACGTATGCGCACTTTGTCTATCGTTAGGAGGTCGACGACTCGACGATTATTTGTGGTGTGCGAAAAGTGCGGCAGGGCATGATCGTTCCTCACATCGTTGTGTTCTAGACAGCGCGAAAGGACTGCCGTGACTGAGATTCCCGAGCATCTGCTGAAGCGGTCAAAAGACCGCAAAAATGAACTTTCTGGTGGTGGCGAGAGCAGCGATGCACCCGCATCATCTACCCCTGCAACGACCGCTAGTGCAGCTCCCGCCCCTGCGGCAAAGTCTGCAGCTCCTGCTCCGAAGCCCAAAAAAGTCGACCCTCCATACGTGGTGGCCGCCAAGACCCGCCGCAAAATCCCATTTTGGGCGATGGCTGGTCTCTCTTCACTTCCGATCTGGGCCTTTATGTACTTCATCGCCCTAAAGCCTGCCGAAGAAGTCGTGGCCGGGCCTATTTCCACGGGAATCGAGTACTACAGCGGATGTGCTGGGTGCCACGGAGCAAATGGAGCCGGTGGTGCTGGTCGCCCGCTGTATCAGGGTGAATCACTAAAGACCTTCCCCCACATCGAAGACATGTTGAACTTTGTCTATAACGGCAGCTCGAAGTACGTAGCAGCGGGCCTCGACGTCTACGGCGACCCAAATCGTGAAGGCGGAGCCCACGCAATGCTTTCCTACAACGGAAACCCCATGCCCCAACAGGGCGAAAAAGCTGGTGGAGCGCTGACCGAGTATCAAATTCTTGGCGTTGTGTGCCACATTCGCTATGACCTGTCAGGAGCCGAGTCCGACAGCGAAGAATGGGCAGCTGAATACAACACGTGGTGTTCACCTGATTCTGAGATTTTCACCGCTCTCCAAAACGGTGCCACCTCATTCGATACTGTCGACAAAGACTTCGCAATGCTCGAGAACGCCCCCCGTTTTGTGGGCACCGAGCCTCGTGCAATGGCCAAATAGGCCAGCACTTTCAGCCGAGACAATGGCCACACACAGTGGCGTCTGGCAAACAACGCCCCAGACTTGGCGACATGGCATCCCCAACCGCCCCTCACGAACCAACGTCGCATCGTGACACCGATGTCTTGATTGTCGGCGGTGGGCCAGCCGGAGCGGCGGCTGGATATTGGTTGGCGTCAGAAGGACACGACGTCACCATCGTCGAAAAGAAAATGTTTCCTCGCGACAAAACATGTGGTGATGGTTTGACACCACGTGCAGTGAAGCAAATCAACGACATGGGACTTGGTGATGCTCTCACGCAATTTCATCGTTATGAAGGTTTGCGCGCAACAGCTCATGGTCGTGCATTAGAACTGCAGTGGCCTGATCATCCCATCTATCCACAACATGGATACGTGGTGAAGCGTCGCGAACTCGACTCAATGGTTGCGTTAAACGCGGAAAAATCTGGCGCACATTTGTTGCAGGGTGTTGAAGCAACAACACCGTTGATAGATCGCGGTTTTGTTCGCGGTGCAGTCGTCACCAACAAATACGAAAACACCACAACAGAAATTCGTGCGAAGTATGTCGTTGTTGCAGATGGTGCGAACTCACGATTTGGTCGTTCACTTGGCACATCACGTACGAAAGAGTGGCCGTATGGCACTGCAATTCGTACGTACTGGGAAAGCCCCCGTCATGCCGAACCATGGATTGAGTCGGCACTTGATGTGAAAGATCGCAACGGCAACCCAATGCCTGGATACGGATGGATCTTCCCGGTAGGCGACGGAACCGTCAATATCGGTGTTGGATTGTTGTCCACATTCCGCGACTTCAAGAGTGTGAACACGACACAACTACTTGATGCATACGCGCACATGGTTGCAGATTCGTGGGAGATCAATCCTGATGAGCCAACATGTCGTGCAACGAGTGGTCGTATTCCCATGGGCGGATCGGTTGGACCGAAGGTGGGGCCAAGTCACATCGTCATTGGTGACGCTGCTGGAAGTGTGAACCCATTTAATGGTGAAGGTATTGACTACGCATACGAAACTGCTCGTATGGCTGCACAGTGTCTCCATGATGCATTGGTAAGCAATGATCCAGCAGCGCTTCAGCAGTACTCAAAACTGATTGACGATGAATACGGTCAGTACTTCAAAGTGGCTCGATTGTTTGCACGAGTTATCGGTCGTCCTGTTCTCATGCGCGAGTTAACACGTGCAGGCATGCATAGTCGCACTCTCATGGAATGGGTACTGCGAATTATGGCGAACTTATTGCGCCCTGACGAGATCGGCCCTGCCGAAGCTGCATACAAAGCAGCAGCACAAATCGTGCGTCTGACGCCAAACTCGTAATCTCTTTAAACAGTGAGAAAGTGCGCTCAACTGCGACATTGAACTTTGTCGATCTCATCTGTTAAGAGATTGACGTAACTATCACTTGCACTGTCAGGAAAACGATTAATGAAATCGCGAAGTGACGTTGTTGCCAAGGTCGAGCATTCGCGCACAACAGGTGTCGCCAAACGAATGACCCAACCGTTACGCAGCACTCCTTCGTCACCGTTTTCTTGTATGTCAACAAGACCTGGCATTGTCAAAATCGTGTCGCCATCTCCAGTATCTGCTGGCACCAAGGTAAACCACACCACTGATTGACCCAACATGTCCGCAACTAACACGCATGCGTTTGGCGTGACATAGTCCGTACAAAACGGCATCAATGTTCCGTTGTCAACCAGCGTTCCTTCAGGAACGGTGAGTGTGCGACCATCATCGAGGGTAAGTCGCATAGCTGCTGTTGTTTTCCCAGATTGTATTTCCCAACCGAGATCAGTTGCGAACAATTCAACAATTGCAAACAAATTGATGCGCCGCTGAGCAACAACATCTTTTGACCCAGATGGAGACGTGGAGATGTATAGACCGATAACGGTAAGTGCCGCAACGGACAAGATAACGACAATCGCCACTACTCGCCGTGTCACGCGTTGACACCTGCCAATGCCGAGTTAGCGATGTCTCCGATGCGTTCGATGACGTCGTCTGTGTGTGCCATACCAACAAACAATGCTTCGTATGCCCCAGGTGGAAGCGCAATTCCATTTGACAACAATGCATGAAACACGCGTGCGTACAAAGCTTCATCGGTGGTTTTTGCTTCTTCAAAGTTTTGCGGAGTGCGACCGTTTAATGCAGTACCAAAATGCATGCCGATCAAAGTACCGACTACAGGAAAATGCGCAGGGATGTTGTTGTTGACACACGCATCGCGCAACACCGCCGCTACCCGACGCGCGCGAGCAGACAATTCCATATACACATCGTCATTTAATTCTGATAGCGCTGCGAGACCAGCCGCGGTAGCAAGTGGATTGCCAGCGAGTGTCCCGGCATGAAACACAGTTCCTAAAGGTGTGAGATGTTCCATCACATCTCGACGACCGCCGACAGCACCAATAGGTAAACCGCCGCCAATTACTTTTCCGAAACAGGAGAGGTCAGGTTTCACATCGTACTTCGCCTGCGCACCACCAAGGCCTAGTCGGAAACCAGTAATCACTTCATCAAAGATGAGAAGCGCACCCACGCGATCACATTCTTTTCGTAGACCTTCTAAGAATCCTGTTGTTGGCGACACCACTCCCATGTTTGCGCCGACTGGTTCAACGATCACTGCAGCAACATCACTGTCGAGAGTAGGAACAACGTTGTAGGGCATCACCCAGGTGTTTGCCACGGCTTCATCGGGCACACCAGCCGTACCAGGTAAACCAAGAGTTGCGATACCACTGCCACCTGCTGCAAGCAGCGCATCGGTCGCACCATGGAAGTTGCCGTGGAACGTGACAATGCGTTTGCGGCCAGTTGCACCGCGCGCTAGTCGCACTGCCGTACTCGTGGCTTCTGTGCCACTGTTCATAAAACGAACTTGCTCGCACGATGCGACACGCTCACTAATTGCCTCGGCCAGTTTCATCTCGCGCGGAGTGGGCGCGCCATACGAAGTGCCATCAACAACGGCAGCAGATACAGCAGCAGTGACCGTGGGATGTGCATGCCCCAAGATGATGGCGCCGTAACTTTGCACCAAGTCGATGAGTTGACGATTTTCCACGTCCCACACATGTGCGCCTTGCGCACGAGATACCAAGTACGGCGTTCCACCGACAGAGCGAAACGCACGAATCGAAGAGTTCACTCCACCAGGAATCACCTGCGTCGAGCGATCAAATAATTTTGTGTTTGAAGGTATGCCTTGCCCACGACACACGGTGGGCGTGCAACCAATTTGGACACACGCCTTCTCGTCGCAGTAAGGAATGGTGAGAGGTGATGGTGACTGCATGGATGCCTACTACGTGGAGAGCCTATTGATGACGAGGAGCAGAGGTATTGCGAGACGCTTCTGCAAACCAGCGAGCAAGATACGTGAGGATGATGTCGGCTCCGGCGCGCTTAATAGAAGTGAGATGCTCTAATGCCGTCGCATCGTGGTCGATCCAGCCACGTTCTGCAGCAGCTTTGATCATTGAGTATTCGCCACTCACGTGATACGCGGCAACCGGAACATCAAATGATGATCTCACTTCGCGAATAACGTCGAGATATGCAAGTGCGGGTTTTACCATGACAATGTCGGCGCCTTGTTCGATGTCTTCTGCTACTTCACGCATTGATTCACGAATATTGCGCGCATCTTGCTGATAACCGCGTCGATCACCACCGTTGGCAATCTCCACCGACACAGCATCACGAAACGGTCCATACAACGCCGACGCATACTTTGCTGAATACGCCATAATTGGCACATCGATGAAACGTTCGGTATCAAGTGCTGTGCGAATTGCTGCTACCTGACCGTCCATCATCCCACTCGGCGCAACCATGTGCGCTCCTGCATGTACTTGAGCAAGTGCTGCACGCTGGTACACCGCCAGTGTCTCATCGTTGTCGACATTGCCGCGATCATCGAGCACCCCACAGTGTCCATGCGTGGTGTATTCGTCGACGCACAGGTCAGCGGTCAACACCATGGCGTCGCCCACTTCTTTGCGTAGGGCACGAAGTGCCTGCTGCACAATTCCTAATTCGTCAAATGCGCCCGACCCAATGTCATCTTTTTTGGCCGGCACCCCGAACAAGATCACGCCCTTGATTCCCAATTCGGCAAGTTCATGAACTTCGCGCAACAGAGAATCGACGGAGTGCTGCACTACTCCAGGAAGAGAGGCAATGGGCTGTGGTGACGAAATGTCTTCACGGACAAACAACGGCGCAATGAGATCATTGACGTGAACTGTGGTCTCGGCGACAAGATCGCGCAATGCAGGAGTTGCACGCAAACGACGAGGACGAGACACTGGAAACATCGGTCTGATGTTATTGGCAGAACTGACCGGTTAATCAGCGCAATACGTAACACCTATGAGCGAAAGCCCATCAATGATGATCAAAAGCGCTTTCCAGTGCCTCTACCAGTGCCTCAAGCGACTGCTGATCGGCAGTGACACTCACGTACAGGCCTAAACGTTCAGCCACTGACGTCGTTGAAGGTCCGATGCTGACAACAACCGGTGGAGCATCAGAACCAAACGTGTCGTGCCATGCGGTTGCAGCGCTGCCAGATGCAAGTACTAGTGCATCAGCAGCAAGCGCACGAGACGCCATGTCGTCTGTCGGACGTAACTGAACTGTGCGATACGCAACTACTCGCGTGACGTCCCAGCCTTTTGCTCGCAATGCATGAGTGATGTCATCTGATGCGAGATCACCTTGCACTATAAGAACGGACCCACTACCTATGGGAAAGGCTTCTGCGAGCACGGAACCACGTGCGGGTTCAGCAACGAGATCAGCGGGTCTGCCGAGTGAACGTTCGGTTGCTACTCCAACAGCTGCTAAGCGTGGTATCGGTGCCGTGTTGTCCGCAGCAATTGCCGCATCGAGAAATGATGCAACACGATCAGCACCATTTGGTGACGTCACAACAACCCAGGTAAATGAGGCGACATTGTGTAACACCTCGTCGCGTTCGCGTCCCTCGTCCTCTGGCTCTTCAATTGAGATAAGTGGCACTTCAAGTACTTGAGCACCACGATCTTTCAACATTTGGCTTAACTCACTGTTTTGCGTCACAGCACGTGTTACAACAATAACTTTGTCGGAGATTGGTCGTGATGTAGACATCAGTGTCCATTTTCCAATCGGCGTTTACATTCCCGTGCTACAGCAACACCCATCAATTTATGTTCAGTGGTGTCTTCCATTGATCCACTCACTTGTACCACTGCATCGCCTTCTGCCATAAAAGCTCGGAACATGCCGTCATCTGAAACATGCGCCGCGATTGGCAATGAACACCCCGCGCCAAGCTCACGCAAAAATGCGCGTTCTGTTTCGACAGCGCGTCGTGTTGCATCATGATCAATAGCTGATAACAACTCCAGTATTTTGTTGTCATTACGACGTGCTTCGACTGCAACACAGCCTTGACCGACCATAGGAACGGCGAGGTCAAGATCAAGAACTTCCGCAATGCGGTCAGTAAGACCAACAATTTCAAGCGCCGCAACTGCCATGACTACAGCGCCGTTTTCAGGCACCTTTGACAAACGTGTGTGGATGTTGCCTCGCAATTCAACGAACTGAAGATCAGGTCGTACGGTGCGTAACTGCGCTTGTCGACGCACCGAACCTGTTGCCACTGTTCCACCATGGGGAATCTGATGAAGCGCGCATCCCACCAGCGCATCGTTTGGCGTGCGACGTGCCGTGAATGCTGCAATCATCAAACCATCGGCGGGTTCAGATGGAAGATCCTTCGCCGAGTGCACAGCGACGTCTGCGCGATTATCAAGCACCGCGTGTTGTACTTCTTTCACAAAAACGCCCTGTCCACCCATGAGATGTATAGGAGTCTCGGTGTTTTTGTCTCCCGCAGTATCGATAAAGATCAATTCAGTACTCAGGCCCGGATGTGCCTGTTCTAAAGCGGATGCAACAGCGGCTGCCTGTGTGCGTGCTTGAACACTCGAACGAGTTGCGATACGAATGGTGTGCATATGAAATGGTTAGTGCAGATTAAACAAATCTCGCACAGCAGCCGCTAAACGCTCTCCCTGTGGAGTTCCAGCAGCTTGCTTTAGGTGCACTGACGGCGTGTGAAGGACCTTGGCGACAATGCCGTTTGTAAGAGATTCAACGACATCGCGTTGCTCTGGTGTGAGTGAAGCAAGCTTTTGAGCAAAACGGTCAAGCTCTGCCTGACGAATGCTTTCCACGTTCTCTCGAAGTTGTGCAACGAGTGGTGCCGCCTGACGCGAGGCACTATCGAAAACGAAACGTTCAACTTCTTCCGAGACAATACGTCGCACTTCAGACGCTTCGACCGCGCGCTGTTCTGCACCACGTGCAGCCCATTCGCTGAGGTTCTGCATGTCGCGCAGCACAACACCATCAAGTTCCACAACTGATGCGGCGACATCTCGTGGCATTGCGATGTCAACAATTAACAATGGCTTGGAAACTGATGCGCGTGCAACAGCCAAGAGATCTTTTGTGATGATCACGTCGCCAGAACCGGTACAGGTAACAACAACGTCACTGAGTGTTAACTGTTGCAACAACTGCTCAAACGGTGCAACATTTGCACCCACTTTTTCAGCAAGATGCACGCCGCGGTCGTGTGTGCGATTGACAACGGTGACATCAGTTGCGCCAGCGCGAGATAGTGCGGTTGCAACACCATCACCCATTGCACCGGCACCAATCACAAGCACTCGCTTGCCAGATACTGTTCCAAGAATCTCGGTCGCCATCTCTACTGCAGCATGTGAGACAGATGCTGTGGAACGACTGATTCCGGTTTCGGTACGTGCACGCTTTCCTGCTTCAAGAGCGTGGCGGAACAATAAGTTCAATGTCGAACGTGATGCGCCTTCAGCCAGTGCAACATTCCATGCGTCACGCACTTGCCCAAGGATTTCGGTTTCACCAAGAACTGCCGAATCAAGACCGGCGGTGACATCAAATAAATGAGTGATGGCAGCGTCATCATGCTGGCTGTAGAGATGAGGATGCAGATCATCAGGATCGAGACCACTTATCTCAGCAAAGAAATCACGAATGTCTCCGTATGCACCGTGAAACTTCTCGGCAACTGCATACACCTCGGTCCGATTACACGTTGACAGAAGTACTACTTCACGAATGTTGTCGCGAACCGATAATCCGTGGAGCGCCTTTGGCAACATCGGCTCAGCCACTGCCACTTTCTCAAGAAGTGCCAGTGGGCTGGTGCGGTGATTGATGCCTATGACGACGATGGACATGCGGTCTCTACCCTATTGCGACCTAGGCGCTTGCGGGCTGTTCGCTTGGGCTTTCGCCCCGCTCATCACGCCGCAACTGCTCGTAGTAGCTCAATATCTGTAATTCCAGGGCCATATCCACCTTGCGGACATGGACGGTGCCAGGTACGGACAAGACCGTTGGAGCAAAGTTCAGGATTGAGCCAATGCCTGCCTTCACCAACACGTCCGCAGCTGCCTGAGCGTGTTGGGCGGGTGTGGCAATGATTCCGATGCTGATGCTCTTTGACTGAGCCACCTGTGCCAGTTCGTCTACGTGACGCACCCGTACGCCGCCAACTTCGATACCCACCTTGGACTGATCGTTGTCGATGACCGCAGCAATGGTGAACCCACGCTGAATAATGCCGCCATAGTTTGCAAGTGCTTGACCAAGATTGCCGGCACCAACAATCACAACATTCCATGTTTGGTTCAATCCCAACTCACGCTGAATTTGATGCGTGAGGAACTTCACTTCGTAACCCACACCGCGAGTTCCAAAACTGCCAAGGTACGACAAGTCCTTTCGAACTTTGGCTGCATTGACACCAGCTAGTGCGGCTAGTTCATCTGAAGAGATTCGTACGACCTCTTCGGCTTCAAGTTCGCTAAGAATTCGCAAGTACACGGGGAGCCGCGCGATAGCTGCTTCCGGTATACGACGACGAGGGGTGGTTGCCATACACCACCAACCTATTGGCTAGTACAAACTTTCACGAAACCCATTCGCAATAAGCCGTAACCTAAGGGCGTGACTTTGAACACTGCACTTGCCGGTGCCGCGGCCTTGATTGCAATTGCATTTGCTCTGAGTACATGGGACAGATGGTTACGTCGGCGTCGACCACACGAGTTGGCATGGACCATTGCGATGCTGCTGTTCGCAATCGCGTCTGTTGCGTTGTGGTGGGCTGAAGCACGTGGCTGGTCAGAACCTTCATTTCGCATATTCTTTGCATTCGGAGCGGTTATTAACGTGCCATGGCTCGGACTTGGGACCGTCTACTTGCTTGCTGGACAACGTGTCGGGGCGATCGTCACACGGTGGTTGATCGGATTTAGTGGCTTTGCACTTGGCGTGGTGTGGGTTGCGCCACTCTCGCAAGCTGTTGCCCCCGATGTTTTTCCGACCGCAAAAGAACTATTCGGGCCACTGCCGCGAGTGTTGGCCGCCGTTGGATCTGGACTACCGGCACTCATTATTTTTGCGGGAGCGATTTGGTCTGCATGGCGAGTGATCCGTGGTCGAATTCCGGCCGTCACAACTGCAGCAACACGAAATGTTCAATCAGCACGTCTTCTCGCGTTTGGCAATGTGTTGATTGCACTCGGAACTGTGATCTTGTCGATGAGTGGAACATTTTCTGGTCGACTTGGGAAAGACACATCATTTGCCGTGACTTTGCTAGCCGGTGTCGTCGTATTGTTTGCTGGATTTTTGCTGGCAAGCAATGCAACACGTCCTGCAAAAACATCTACGCACCAACATGTGCGAGAAATGCTTGTATCTACATCTGCAGGAAGCTGATGAGGCCGGCGGCAAAAATCACAACGATTAACAGCGCGATTGTCAGTGTTGTTGCGGGCCGCATGTAATTACTCTACTCATCTCATTTTGCGCGTAGCGAAACATTGGTAGATGCCTGCTCACCACCAACGCCTGAGTAGATCTCCACTCCGTCGGTCACTCCCAGGCGTAGTTGTTGCGCGGCAGAGGACTGATCCATAGAGATTGCCAACATTCCGTATGAATCGATGACTGCTCCAAGTGCACCAGAGGTAATCGCTGCGTAATGCGACACCACCGACGCGCTGCGCACATCGTCACCAACTATGAGACGTAGCACTGGTCCTAAATGTTGAACCTCTTCGGGGCCCACATTCAATTGACAATTACCAAATCGATCAATCCAGATCACTTCACACTTCAATCCAGCTCCGTATTTTTCGTGCATGGTGTCTGTTGGCAGTGGAATCACACTTGGCATGATCGACGCAGGATCAAGTTCCTCGCCCACCTCTTCTAGTAATCCGCCGTTACACAAAAAAGCTGCAACGGGTGCGAATACATCGCGACCGGCAAATGTTGTGCCTGGCGCCTCGAGGTGTAATTCGGTGTTCGACAATGCAAATACTCGATCTGGTCCACCCGCAGTTGCAACGGCCGACGCGAGAAGTCCGTTGTCGGGCCCGATGATGACGCCGCGTCCTTGTGCCACCTCTACCGCGATTGCTTTGCGTTCAGACCCCACACCAGGATCAACAACTGCAATAACAACTCCAGCGGGCACATATTGAATTGAACGAGCTAAAGCAAGTGCACCTGCGCGCACATCGAACGGTGCGATGCCATGAGTGATGTCAGTGATATGAACGTGTGGTGCCATGTCAAAGATGACTGATTTCATAACGCCCACGAATTCATCATCTGTTCCGTAGTCAGTGAGCAACGAGATGTGATTGTGCATCAGAAATAACTCCGACTATGTAGAGACCGTGAACGCTCAAGAAATTTATGTACGCGGCGTGTGTGATTAAAACAATTCACATGCGTACAACAATTCACATGGGTGTGGTGCAAAACGAAAGGGGCCGGTGCCAACCCCCCGATGGCACCGGCCCCTTCGGCGCTGCCTACTATGAGGCGCGACTCCCGCAGTGAACAAGTTCTCTGCGGTGACCTGATACGTGCAAAGTGTAGACACACTTGACCCCATGTGGAAAATGTCACAGGGTATTTTTTTGCGAACTTTTTGTTAGGTCGTGGGCACCCGAAATGATCAAAAAAGTCCACCTCAGACCTGCATTTCTCGACTGCGCGTTGCCGCAGCCTGCACGACTTTGTTCACAGTTTCACGAAGACCAGCGGCATCAAAAACCGCAAGGCCCGCGGCGGTTGTGCCGCCTGGCGACGTCACCTGTTCGCGCAATGTCCCCGCATCAAGCAGAGACGCCGCGAGCAAGGCACCCGAACCCTTGAACAACTGACGCACTAGTGCAGTTGCCACATCGCGCGACAAACCCTCTGCAACGCCGGCATCAATTAACGCCTCCGCCATCAAAAACAGATACCCGGGACCAGAGCCCGCCACCGCTGTGACCGCATCAATGTCGTTTTCGTCAACGCGCAACACAATGCCAACTGATTGAAGAATCGATTCGGCCCATTCAAGATCGTCGTCACTGCACATACTGCTCCCCGCAATAACCGATGCGCTTTCGCCGATCAGGGCAGGCGTGTTTGGCATGGCTCGGATTGCTTTTGCGTCTGCACCTAATGCTTCTTGTATTGCAACAGTTGTGATGCCTGCTGCGATTGAAAGAACTCGCGATACGCCTACTTCACGTAAGCGCCGACATACGTCGACCACGCCAGCAGGCTTTACTGCAACAACCGCACCGTCGCAAGGAACAATGTCACTGGTACATGTCACGCCAAATTGCTGAGCGAGTGCCGTGCACTTTTCACTATCCACTTCAACCACAACGATGTCGTTTGCTAACCAGCCCGCGGCAATCAACCCGCCAAGCAACGCAGATCCCATGTTGCCTCCGCCAATAATTGACAGTGGGACACGAGTGGGTGTCTGAGATGTTGGTTGCGCCATGGCTGCGAGGCTAACGGCTCAATCGTTGTCGGCGAAGTGACTTGCAAAACCAATGCGGATGATGGTGGAAAACACCAACTCGACAGTGGCATACAGCGTGCCTATCGCCCGATCAAGTTCTTGTTCTGATAGCAATGCCAAGGGCATCTCGCCACGTAGAAAGATGGCGTCTTCAATACCTATTGAAAAATGCGCCCCTACAAGTTTGTCGTTACGGCGCAACACGTGCTCATACAACACTTCAGCATTCTCAGCAGGCGCTGGCATCACATACGTTTCATACTTAAGAGTGCGCTGACCCAGCCACAACCAGATAGTGGTGAACTCTTTCTCTTCACCCTTCATGCGTACATACCAACGCCTGTCAGGTCCTTCGTCGCGTTGCACCGCGATGATCGTTGAGTTATTGGAAGCGATGTTGGCTAACCACTCGTCGATACAACGAGCAAACGTCGAGAGTGTCTGTTCGCCGAAGATGTCACTCATAGCTCTTAGCGGCACTCCACCCGATCACGCGCAACTAGGTCGGCGTACACACGACGCAAACGTGCTCCGGCAAAGCTCCATGTATATCGACGTGCTCGCACCGCAGCTTCATACGACATTTGATTCGCCAAAATCGGATTATCAATGATCTCGCTAATACGTCGTGCAAATTCTGATGGCTGTCGATCTGGGACGAGGTATCCATTTCGTCCATGGTCGATGAGAGTGAGAAGTCCACCGACGGCACTAGCGACCACAGGCGTGCCGCATGCCGCCGCTTCAAGAGCGACTAACCCAAAACTCTCACTACGACTGGGAACAACAACAACATCAGCTGCGCGGTAGTACGTGGACAACATGTGGTGTGGTTGTGCTTCGACAAATCTCACTTGATCTGTCACGCCACAGCTGTCGATGAGATCGTGAAGGCGTTGTAACTCAGCGTCACCATCGTCGCCACTTGCACCACCGACGATGATGAGTGTCGCATCGGGACGACGCAGTTCTGCAAGAGCTTGTACCGCGACATCCACACCCTTTAATGGCTGAATACGTCCGACAAACAGCAACACTGGGCCACCAGAAAGATCAAGAGCATGTCGAGCACCACCTTTGTCGCCAGGTGCAAAAAACGCATGCTCTACCCCTGGTGCAACAATTTCAAGATTTCCCGGCGGACGTCCATACAGCGATACAAACTGACGTTCTTCTTCGGTGCAACTCACGCAGATGGCATCGGAACATCCGATTACTTCTGCTTCGGCGGCTTCGCGAAACTGTGATTCGGGATCGCCTCCCAATGCTTTCACTCGAGCGAACGTGTGAAACGTGCTGACAAGCGGAACGTTTAAAGAATGCTTGAGCGAATGGCCGGCGAGACCTGACAACCAGTAATTGGCATGAATGATATCTGTCCCACCATGGGACACGATGTGGTCACGAACGTTGCTCGTGAACTCATCAACAACCGTGTGCAGTTCGCCCTTTGGCAGATCGCATTGCCCGGCGTCGATATGGACAACCTTGTGATTTGGCTCGACCACAATTTCTGTCGGGGTGTGAGAATCGACACGACGTGTGTATGTGGTGCAATCGACACCGGCGTGAGCGAGAGCGGAGACAAGCTCGCGGACATAGACGTTCATGCCACCGCCGTCACCAACGCCGGGCTGTGCCAGCGGCGAGGTGTGAAGGGAAAGAATCGTCACCCGTTGCACGCGGGGTCAACTTATCTTTCGATAACGCCCTCTACACCTTGCTCTTTAATCTGCTGTACCAGCTGGGTTGTGAGTGCATCGATCTGTTCAAACAGGGCATGGCGTTGCTGTGAACATGACTGCTCAAACAATTGGAGGGCGTCTCGCAACTGACGTAAGTCAGAGTCGGACAATGTGTCGAGTTGGGCGAACTGAAACTGATCACACAATTCATCAAGTTGCTTCATCAAGGGGTCATCATCTGGCACAACAGTTTCACGGGGTGGACGAGCACTGCCTCCACCTTGTTGTTGACCAAACACTTCGGCGAGTCTCTCGGTCACACTGCCAACTGGTTCATTATCACCACGCTGACGACGCCGCACTTCGTCAAGAACTAAATCAAGACGACCTTGAGTGAGGCGACGCACATACGACACCGCGTCCTCTTGTTGTTGCAACGAGCGACGCTGGGCACGCAACACGCCAAGTGACTGCGGCGCGTTCATCGCGAGCCACCAGAAACTGGCGGGAGCACTGCGACCTCATCGGTGTCTGTGACTAGTGACGACATCTCGCACTCCTCTCCGTTTAACCACACCTTGCTTGTACGCACAATATCAGCGAACGCCTGACCGTACCGTGTCTCCGCAATTGCCAATACCTCTGCGACAGTGGATCCATTAACGACGTCGGTGCTTGTGCCCGCAGCCTCACGGGCCGCAGCAAATAAACGAAGACTCGCCATCTCGCAAATCGTATCGGAGGCACTACCGTTGTCTTTGTGCCCCCCACAACGCGCATTCTTGTATTACGCCATGGCCAAAGTGAATGGAATGCACTTGGCAAATGGCAAGGTCAGGCAGATCCACCGTTGACTGACACTGGTCGTGAACAAGCCTTTCGTGCAGCCCAGTTACTCGGTCAATTTGATCTCATCGCAACGAGCGATCTACAGCGAGCTCACGAAACGGCGGCGATTATTTCCAACAGCCTTGGTATTGGGCCCGTCATTGTCGACGAACGACTTCGTGAAACTCACGTCGGTGAATGGGAAGGCCTCACTCACGACGACATCGAACGTGATTACCCCGGGTATCTCGCGGCTCACAAACGTCCTCCATCTTTTGAAACCGAAGAATCATTAATCACTCGATTTACTGCGGCCATTACCGATGTCGCTGTGCAGTGTCCCGGTGGTGAAGCATTATGCGTGGCACATGCTGGAGTGATTCGCGTGATGCGTCGTGTACTCGGTGCTGTCGATCCACGTATTCCCAATCTTGGCGGATGTCATTTCATCATCACACCAAATGCGGGGCGAGACACGTTGCGAGTTGGTGACATCGTCGATCTCATCGAACATGGACCTGTCGGCGACAATTTATAGAACTCGTGTCACCCGAGCAATCACGAATTATTTTGAGCGATAACCGTTAGTGATTGGCATACGACGGTCTTTCCCAAACGCTTTCGTCGATACACGGACCCCCGGCGCACATTGACGTCGTTTGTACTCATTCACATCAACAAGGCGAGCAATTCGTCGAACAACATCGGCATCGAAGCCCGCCGCGATGATATCGGACACCGAGTTGTCACCATCGACATACATACGGAGAATGGGATCCAGCACTTCATACGGCGGCAATGACTGATCGTCACGTTGATCTGGTCGCAACTCAGCTGACGGTGGTTTAGTGAGCACGGTTTCAGGAATGATTTCTTTTCCTGCACGCTCATTGACATAACGACTCAAAGCGAACACCTGCAACTTGAATACATCTTTAATAATGGCGTATCCGCCGGCTGAATCACCATAGATAGTGAAGTACCCAACAGCCAATTCACTCTTGTTGCCAGTGGTTAACACCATCCAATTGAATTTGTTTGACAGCCCCATCAGTGTCATACCGCGGCAACGACTTTGCAGGTTTTCCTCGGTGAGATCTGGATCGCGCCCCTCAAATGATGGTGCCAACATCTCGAGATAACTAGAAAAAGCTGGCTCAATTGAAATCACGCGATAATCAATGCCTAAATTCCTCGCGAGATTTTCAGCATCGTCAAGAGAACCTTGCGATGAATACCGTGACGGCATTGCAACGCCGTGCACGTGGTCGACACCTAAAGCGTCGACGGCGACTGCGGCGACAATGGATGAGTCAATGCCGCCAGATAATCCAATAACAACGTCAGTGAAACCATTTTTGTGAACATAATCGCGAGTACCAGTAACAAGAGCGTTGTACATGCGTTCAATGTCATTCTCAAACGGCGCTATCTTGCCGTACACCGTGCGACCATCAACAGAAATGTCGACGGTATGAAATTCGGAGGAAAACGATGGAATGCGTGCCGCAATGTTTCCGTCGGCGTCAACAACCACCGAAGATCCATCAAAAACTAATTCGTCTTGACCGCCAACTTGATTGACATACACAATCGCGCAATTTCCTTCACGTGCGCGTTCCACAAGCATCAATTCACGATTGAGATGCTTGCCATCGTGGAAGGGGGAGCCATTGACATTGAAGTTGATCCGTGCACCCGCTTGTGCTTGACGTGCAACGGGACCGTCATTCCACCAAATGTCTTCACAAATCGACATAGCAACCGTGGTTCCACACAAACTAAATATCCCAGACGGGCGACCATGTACGTCGCGAGGTCCCGGCGTGAAATAGCGATCCTCGTCAAAGACCGAATAGTTCGGAAGAAGTTGCTTGTGATACACATCTGCAACTTCGCCACCCCGGCACAATGCCACTGCGTTAAATAACTCGCCGCTTACTTCGTCGACAAAACCAATCAATGCAGCGCACTCGCCCGTATGTTTTGCGATGTCTTGCATCGCCGCGATGTTGTCGCGCACAAACTGAGGCTTCAACACGAGATCTTCTGGCGGGTATCCCGTCACTGCGAGTTCTGGGAACACAACTATGTGGCAACCTGCGGCAAGAGCCTGTTTGTAGTCGAGCAAAATCCGCCCACAATTACCCTCGAGATCGCCGACTGTCTGGTTGAGTTGCGACATTCCGACACGAATACAACCGTCTGGTGGAGGTGTCGATTGGGCAACGTCCATGGGGCGAGGCTACCTAAACACCTTGTGCAATAAGGGCCTGAATTACTTCACACAGTGTTTACATTCGAGCAACGGATGTGAAATCGCCTCATGCCATCCTGTAAACCACATACATCGAGGGACGAGGTCCCCCGAAACGAGAAAAGGAAACCGCTGTGGCAATTCAGGCTGAATACATCTGGATCGACGGAACAGAGCCCACCCCCTTGTTGCGCTCCAAGACGAAAATCCTCCCCGACTACGCAGGTGCACTGTCCGACATGCCAATTGATGAGTGGGGCTTTGACGGCTCTTCCACAGAGCAAGCAACGGGCGACTCTTCCGACTGCATTTTGAAGCCAGTCTTCCACTGCCCCGACCCCATCCGCGGTGGCAAGAACATCTTGGTGATGTGTGAAGTACTACTCGCTAAAGATGGCTCTCCACACACGACGAATACTCGTTCAGCATGTGCTGACGTTGCTGCTCAATACAAAGAAGCAGAGATGATCTACGGCATCGAGCAGGAATACACCATGTTGCGCCTCGACGGTTCACCACTTGGTTTCCCTGTCGGTGGATTTCCAAAACCACAAGGCCCGTATTACTGCGGCGTTGGAGCAGGTCGTGTTGTGGGACGCGAAATTGTTGAAGAGCACACCCAGGCATGTATTGATGCAGGTCTTCGTATTTCGGGAACGAACGCTGAAGTAATGCCCGGACAATGGGAATTCCAAATTGGACCGCTTGATGCATTGTCAGCAAGTGACCATATGTACATCGCTCGCTGGTTGTTGCATCGTGTTGCCGAACAGTACGACGTGGTGATTTCGTTCGATGCAAAACCAATGAAGGGTGATTGGAACGGTGCAGGTGCACACACCAACTTCTCCACTCGTGCAATGCGCGAAAACTACGATGCTGTTGTTGAAGCGTGTGAAAAGCTTGGTACTCGTGTCATGGAACATGTTGAGAACTACGGATTCGATATCCAAAGCCGCCTCACGGGCAAGCACGAGACTGCTCCGTGGAACAAGTACTCCTATGGAGTATCTAATCGCGGTGCGTCAGTGCGTATCCCATGGCAGGTCGCACGTGACCGTCGTGGTTATGCAGAAGACCGTCGTCCAAACGCCAACTGTGATCCGTACACCGTTACTCGTCTTATTCTTGAGACGGTGTGTGGCTGATTAGTTGTCGGATAACCGAAATAACTCAATGAGACGGGGGGCTTTGCCCCCCGTCTTGTCTTTTCACACCAGACACACGGCAGACTTAGCGGGTGGCAGACATGCTTGATCAAAAGCGCGATTACGTATTGCGCACTGTTGAAGAACGGGGCGTTCGACTTGTTCGCCTGTGGTTCACTGACGTGCTTGGCACTCTGAAGAGTTTCGCCATCACGCCGGCCGAATTAGAAAATGCTCTCGCGGATGGCATGACATGCGACGGTTCCTCTATTGATGGATTCAGTCGCGTGCAAGAAAGCGACGTGCTTGCAATACCGGACCCGAACACGTTTGAAGTGATGCCGTGGGTTGATGCAAAAGCAGCGGAAGCTCGCGTCTTTTGCGACATTCACAACCTTGATACATCGCCATTTGAGGGTGACCCACGTCGAGTATTACGGCGCAATCTTGATGCTGCTCGCGCTCAGGGTTTTGAGTTCCTCATCGCGCCCGACATTGAATACTTCTATTTCGCACCACCAGTAAAGGGAGAAGCTCCTCAACCACTTGATGAAGGCGGCTTCTTTGATCTCACGACCACCGACATTGCATCTTCACTTCGCAAAGAGACAATTCGCACGCTAGAAACCATGGGAATTCCAGTGGAGTATTCATTCCACGAAGATGCACCTAGCCAACACGAAATCGACTTACGCCATACCGATGCGTTATCAATGGCAGACAGTGTCATGACATTCCGTGTGGTTGTAAAAGAAATTGCCGCAGCCCACAACGTGCACGCAACTTTCATGCCTAAACCGCTAGAAGGTATGCAGGGATCTGGCATGCACTTGCACATGTCGTTGTTCTCTGGCGACCAAAACGCGTTCTACGATGAATCAGACCCGTACAACCTGTCAAAGGTGGCAAAACATTTCATGGCTGGCTTGTTACGCCATGCTGCAGAAATCACCGCCATTACCAACCAAACAGTCAACAGTTACAAGCGTTTGGTTCCGGGGTTCGAAGCACCAGTTCATGTTTCGTGGGCACGTAACAACAGAAGTGGCCTGATTCGAGTACCTGTTCCAAAGAAAGGCAACCCGAGCGCCACTCGCATTGAATATCGCTCGCCAGATCCGGCCACCAATCCGTATTTGGCATTCTCTGTCATTTTGGCGGCAGGAATGAAAGGGATCACCGAGGAATACCCGTTGCCCCTTGAAGCCGATGCGAACCTCTTCGAAATGACCGATGCTGACCTCGTCAAACTCGGTATCGCTCAGTTGCCACAATCATTATCTGACGCAGTGAACGTGATGGAATCATCGTCACTTGTCAAAGAAGCACTCGGCGATCACATCTTTGAATGGTTCTTGAGAAACAAAAAAATTGAGTGGCGTGGTTACAAGACTCAAGTAACACCTTTTGAACTTGACCGCTATTTGAGGTCGATGTAACTCGCACTATGACACCGTCTGGCATGCTCGTTGTATTTCCTGATCCGCCCTCAGCGGATCTAGCACGCACGCTCGACCTCGCTGGTTACAAGTGGAAGGCCGTCAACAGCGTGAGTGACGCTTCCTCGCATGAGCCAACTGCTGGTTGGTCGGGAGCAATTGTTGGGTGCGATGAGGACCCCGAAGCAGGCTGGGCGTTCGTACGGGCATTGCGTAAACGAGACACACCGGTGGCAGCGGTCATTGTTCTCGTGAACGGGTCACAGTTGGCCGACCTTGAGTTGCGTGACGACCTCTTTGATGATTTCATCTTGAGTCCATTTCATCCGCGAGAAATGGAAGCACGCCTACGACATGTGTTTTGGTCGACGGTCGGATCCACCCGTGCTGAAGTAATTGAAACAAGTGGACTTGTTCTCAATCTCGAGACCTATCAAGCATCGTTTGAAGGAAAGTCGCTTGACCTCACGTACATGGAATATGAGTTGCTCAAGTTTCTTGCGCAAAACCCGGGCAAGGTCTTTACACGTGAAACACTTCTGTCACGAGTATGGGGATACGAGTATTACGGTGGTGCGCGAACGGTTGATGTTCACATTCGTCGACTACGTGCAAAGTTGGGCGAAGAACACGCCAACCTCATTCAAACTGTACGCAGCGTGGGCTACAGCTTTGGACAAATACGTCGCGGATCGTAAGTTAAAACACAGTACGTCGCGGATCGTAAGTTAAAACACAGTTATTAACGAATTGCGTCAACAACCAACACGATCGCAAAAATAAAGAACAGAACAGCTGCACCAATACGTATTGTTTTTTGTGGAAGCCGTGTGCCCATGGCGCGTCCCACCACTACTGCAAGGGCGTTGGCGAGTGTCATCCCCAATGTGGCGCCGAGCCACGTACCAAAGATGCCCTGCTTTGTTGCCAACGTCACCGTTGCCAGCATGGTCTTATCTCCAATTTCAGAAATAAAAAACATTGAGGTAATGGTCAACAATGCATGTCGATTGGATACGGAAATTTGTATGTCCTCATCAGAGTCGTCGTCATTGCGTAAGGTCCAAATTCCAAAAGCCACAAAGGCTGCTGCTGAAATAATGTTGATGACATCTGTGGGAAGCGACGCGCCAACAACACCGCCAATAGTGACCGACACCATTTGCATCACAGCCGCTGCGATTGCAACGCCTGTTAGTACGAGCCATGGCTTAAAACGCGTGGCAAATGCCAGTGACATCAACTGGCTTTTGTCGCCCAACTCGGCCACAAACACGAGACCAAAAGCAATAAGGAACGATTCGAACACCGTTGTTGAGTGTAGAGGTAGAGAAAATGTGTATTAGAGAAGTTGCTGCATGTGAGCAGACAACGCGCGATGTCTTTTCAACATCTCAGTGACGTTGTCATCAACGAGCTGGCCGTCTTTCACTACGTGGCGACCATGCACGATGGTGTCGCGAGCACCGATTGGTCCACAGCGCAACCACGCTTCAATCGGATCAGCAATAGCCCCCGCGAACTGGACAGAGTCCAGTGACCAAATAGCAATGTCACCAACGGCCCCGACTGACAACGTGCCAATCTCGCCTATGCGGCCTAAACAACCTGCACCGCCTACTGTTGCGACCTCAAGTGCCATACGCGCATCAGATGCGTCTGCACCATTCCGCAATTTTGCAAGCAGCATCGCTTGACGTGCTTCAAGCCACAACGATGCGCTGTCGGCAGACGATGAGCCATCGACGCCTAACCCCACATGCACACCTGCCTTTCGCAAATCAACGACAGGTGCAATACCAGAAGCCAAAATTAAATTGCTACTAGGACAATGAGCAGCACCAATACCCATTTTTCCGAGTTGAATAATTTCATCTGCATTTGGCATCACACAGTGTGCAACCCATGTGCGATCAGTACACCATCCAACGTCTTGCAAGTATTCAAATGGACGACATCCAAACACTTGCAATGAAAACTCATCGTCTTCTGCGTTTTCTGCAAAATGTGTGTGTAGGCGAACATCTAATTTTTCCGCAAGCTCGGCCGAACGAATCATCAATTCTTTGGTGACACTGAATGGTGAACACGGCGCCAGCGCCACACGAACCATCGCACCAAAAGACCTGTCGTGATGTTTGGCTACTGCTGCTTCAGATTCAGCCAGGATGTCGTCGTCTTCCTGCACAACATCATCTGGCGGTAATCCTCCGTCTTTCTGCGATAGCGACATTGATCCGCGTGTGGGATGAAAACGCATGCCTAAGTCACGCGCGGCATTGATTTCCGCCGACAACAGATCGCCACCGTTGCGAGGATGCAAATACAAATGGTCAGTAGATGTTGTACAGCCAGATAATGCAAGCTCTGCAAGGCCCACCCATGCCGACACGTACGCAGATTCTTCATTTAATGCACGCCACAGCGGATACAACGTTTGCAGCCAACCAAACAATGGTTTGGTGGTCATCGGAGGAAACGCACGCGTCAGATTTTGATAGAGGTGGTGGTGGGTGTTGATAAGCCCCGGCGTCACCAAGCAGCCAGATGCATCGATAACGGCGCGTGCAGAAGGCTCGGGGTCAGATGATGCTCCCACACCGGTGATGAAACCATCAGTGACTGCAACCCAGCCTCCGGGTAATTCGCGCCGTTTGTCGTCTACTGTCGCAACAAGTAACGCGTTGCGAACGAGAAGATCAGTAGTTGGTGTCAATGAGTTCGCTACCTTCGTGACGCACTTCGGCATCCTTGTACAGCAAGTGACCAAGGAGTGCTGCAATACCCGCAGTAGATAGACCTACCACGATGGGAAAGGCAAGCAGCACTAGGACGATGATGACAACTCCAGGCATGTCTCTACCGTACTGGCTTGTACGCCCAAGCTTCGATCTCTACCTCGCCATTAAACGGAAGTGCAGCAACACCAATGGTGCTGCGAGCGGGTCGAGAGTTACCAAACCCGGCGACATAGGCGTCGTTGAACGTGGCGAATGTGTCCATGTCGGTGAGAAAGCACAAGGTCTTTGACACGTCGGATAACTTCGCACCAACAGATGCAAGTTGTGCTTTTAGGTTCTCGACGGCTTGCTTAGTCTGTGCAGCAACGCCACCAGCAACTAATTCTCCGTCTTTGATGCCCAACTGACCAGAGACGATGATCCAATCGCCGGCGCGAACAACAGGGGTATATGGTCCAACAGCTTTTGCCATGTATGTGACTGTATGTCACGACGAGCACCCGTACCATATCCTTATGGTCCCCCGTCCCCCACGTGTCGTGTCTCGTCGTCATTTCCTTGCATCCACGGGCTCATTAGCCGCTGGCGCGATAGCGATGAGCGCATGTGGAGGCTCGTCATCTGGCGGAGGTTCCACTGTCGCAGGTGAGTATGTAGTTGTCACGCGCTTCCCGAACACCAACTTGGTTCCTGGCACAGTTCGCCTGCCTATCTCACTTGCGAACGCACAAGGTGCACTTCTCACTGACTCATCCCTTCCCGCAACATTGACCGCGCAAATTGTGCGCGATGACACGGGTGAAATAGTTGTCGCTGATATCGCAACGACAAAACATGGAGTGAATCTTCCACAGCCGTATTGGCCTGTCACTGCAGATCTACAAGACATTGGTATTTATCGGTTGATTGTGGAAGGTGGCCCGAAAGACGGTGCTGCATTTCAGTTATTTGACCCAGCACAAGTGTCGGTGCCACTCGTAGGAAATGCACTGCCACCTTTTGATACTCCAACAATTGATAATCCAGATGGTCTTGATCCGATCTGTACCTACTCAACAGGCACGTGTCCATTTCATACCGTGACACTTAGTGAAGCTTTGGCATCAGGAAAGCCGGTCGCGTATCTCATCGGTACACCCGCATACTGCAAGACCGGCACATGCACTCCGGCGCTCGACACGCTTATTGAAGCGCAAAAAACTTTTGGTGATGACATCGTGTTTGTGCACGCAGATGTGTACACAGATCGCACAGCGACAGAAGTGGCGCCTGCGGTACGCGCGTACTACATGGATTTTGAGCCAGCTTTGTTTATTACCGACTCAATCGGAGTGTTGCGACATCGTCTTGATGCGATTTTTGATCGCGACGAAGTACAAGAAGTGCTGAGCGAAATCAGCTAAATGATTTGCCGCAGCCACACGAACGCTGAGCGTTCGGGTTAACGATTGCAAATCCGGCTTCGTTCAAACCGTTTTTGTAATCGAGGCTTGCACCTTCAAGAAGTGGTGCAGATGCGGGATCAACGACGACTTTCACTGAACCATAAATGGTGGTGATGTCGTCTGTTGCAATGTCGCCATCGAAGTACATGTCGTATGAGTAACCGGAACATCCGCCAGATTTCACAGCCACACGAAGCGCGAGCTCTTCGGAGCCTTCTTCTTTCAACAATTCTTCAACTTTGGATGCTGCTGCTTCTGTCAATGTGATCATGCTGATTCCTCCGCTAAACGGCTATTGCTCAAAATCTATCGTGCCCGTACACTGCGCGCTATGGGTACCACCCAAATTTCTCCGCCTTCGGTGGAACAAATCCGCGACATGCTCAAAGCAGTCATAGACCCCGAATTAGGGGACAATGTTGTCGACCTCGGCATGGTGGGCGACATCAACGTTGTGGATGGCACGGTGAGCATCGGGTTCAAACTCACCATTCGTGGATGCCCATTACGTTCGCAAATCAAAAATGACATCGAATCACGACTTCTTGTACATCCTGCGGTCAATAAGGTCACAATCGACTGGGGCGAGATGACCGCCGACGAGCGAACAGCCGTGATGACAAGGGCTCGTTGGAACGCACGCGAAAACGCATCTGACACGGCCGTACCACCATTTACCCGTGTCATCGCGGTGGCAAGTGGCAAAGGTGGTGTGGGCAAGAGCTCTGTCACCGTCAATCTTGCTGCCGCCATTGCGTCTGCGGGCAAAGTTGTGGGCGTTCTTGACGCTGATATCTGGGGGTTTTCTATCCCCCGCATGTTGGGGATTCCCGATCGTCTCGAGGCTCACGCTGTTGAAGGGCGCGAGAAGCCGATGATTATTCCTAATGAACGCAAAGTGGGCGACGGCCTTCTTCGTGTGGTGTCCACGGGCATGTTGGTAGAAGACGAAGGCACCGCTCTCATGTGGCGCGGTCTGATGTTGACCAAGGCAGTGGAACAGTTCCTAAACGATGTCGATTGGGGCAACATCGAGTATCTCTTTATCGACATGCCGCCAGGCACAGGAGATGTGCAAATGGGTCTTGCACGTATGTTGCCACGTACCGATCTCCTGATCGTCACGACTCCTGCGGTGTCGGCACAAAAAGTTGCCATCCGTGCAGCAGACATGGCGCGACGCAGTTTCCTGCGCGTAGCAGGCGTCATCGAAAACATGAGTTCGTTCACCTGTGATCATGGTTCTTCATACAACTTGTTTGGTACTGGTGGCGGTCAAGCGCTAGCTGATGAGATCGGTGTTTCACTTCTCGGACAAGTGCCCATTGAAACCACAGTTGCTGCTGGAAGTGACGCAGGAGAACCTGTTGTGCTACACGGAACAGGTATCGCAGCACAAGTGTTTTCTGACATTGCTCGTCAGATCATTGACGCAACTCCGTCCGCGCCAGAGATGGCCGAATGTTCTGCGCGTTCAGAAGATGTTGCGGTGGTTACTCTTCGACGAAGCCAGGATCGCCCGGCATAAGAATCGCTACAACGCGACCTTCGTCGTCAATTTTTATTTGCGGTTGAATGCGCGGTGGTACTCCCACCGTGCGTGCCGCAGCCAAAATTTCATCAGATCGCGAGTGCGGTAGGAGAAACTCCAGATTTGAAATTGTTGGAGGCAACATTGCTAACTCACCACGTTGATGACGTTCGATTGCTTCGTGTGGTTTTACCCACAAACTGTCGATTGTTTCGGAATCATCGTGCAATGGGTCTTGTCCAACTGGAGCACGTGCCACAAAAAATCGAGTGTCAAAACGGCGACGCTCACCAATTGGTGTCACCCAGTGACTGACGTAGTGAATGGAGTCGGTGATGAGGTGCAAATTCTCACGGTGACACAATTCAATAAGACTCATTTCACCGTCGTGAATCCGATGACGAGCTTCGGAAAAAAACTTGGCGGTATACGGATCATCAAATTTGATCAATTCACCGGTTGGTGCATGGCGCGCAAGTAGTACGCCAGCTTCTTCAAAACATTCTCGAATTGCAGCCACCCAGTACGCAAGACCGCCACTTGGGATCTGCAATAAGCCACTGGCTTCTTCATCGGTAAGACCGTCGCAGAGATCGCATAATTCGTCATGACCGTCGATGTCATCGACACGACCTCCAGGAAACACGTACATGCCGCTGGCAAACGCGGCATTCAGTGTGCGCTGCAGCATGAAAACGTCGATACCCGACTGTTGTTCGTCGTCGGCATCGCGCACTAGAAGGACAGTCGCAGCAGGTCGAACGGGCACAGTCGCAGGATCAAACGGCTCGTTTGCTTTTGGATGTGATGCGCGTGATTCAGACATCAACGCCCCAATCTATTGTCGTCGTCTGTGTCGTCATGACTGCGTGGTTCAGTTCCGGGAGGGCGTAACTCCCCCGTGGTGTCGACAATAGGTCCGGAATAGGTGGCCGTTATTACCGTGGTGCGCGCAGATGATCGACGCAATACCAGCGAGACAATGACTCTGCGAACCGGTGGTAGTAGCAACAACAAACCCAGTACATCGCCAATAAAACCTGGGATAAACAACAAGACACCGGCAACGAGTACGCAGACCCCATGCACCATTTCCCGTGATGGCACTTCACCTTTACGGCTTGTCTCCATAAATGATCGAAAGACCCGAAAGCCTTCACGTTTTGCGAGCCACGTTCCCGCCACGCTGACCCCAATTAACGCGGTGATGGTCCACAACACGCCAATCTGAGAACCGATCCGAATAAGTACGTATAACTCAAGGATCGGCGCAACAACAAATAGCAACAGAGCAATGAGCAGTCCCACGGTTATGACTTCTTTCGAGCCTCACGGTAGTCGCGTGCTCCACCTTCGAGTGGTTCCACTTCCAATGTGATTCCATCAATTGCAACAACGCGCATGGGTTGACGATCATCAAGAGGTGTCGCGCGATTGACGCGTGCGTGCCAACGTGCTCCGTTGATGTCAACTGTTCCCTCTGGCGCAATGGGTCCGACGGCTACACCTTCAGTCCCGATCAAATTGTCACGACCAATTGTGGGAGTCGCAAAACGTGTGCGGGTCATTGACGGCATGCCAACGACATACGTCAGAGCGATACCAATAATTCCTACAGACAATGTGATCCACGACGGTCTCAGCGTTAAACCATCAGTGGATTGAAACAAGGTGAATGATGAAATCACATATAGGGCCATGCCAAGGCCTGTCCAAAAACGAGGAACACCCACCTGTACATCAACTGCAAAAGCAAGAAACGCAAGCAAAAACAAGGCGAGTGCAAATCCGGAAATAGGCAGTGCGCCCAAACCAAAACTGCCAAGAATTAATGCGATGGCGCCAACAAGACCGGCCACACCGATTCCAGCAGTGAAAAATTCAAAGATGATCAATGCAACCCCAGCGCTCATCAACAAATACGTTGATGCTGGACTTGCCACGGTGTGCATCAAACGTGGCATCAAACCGAGTTTGAAAAAGCGAACAGTTGTTGCTTCGCGAGTGATCTGACCCGAATCATCAAGAGTGTCGACCACGGTATCGAGAACTACTCCACGCACTGCCAGGCCATCAAGGGCGTACAACATGTTGCGAAGAACCGGAACACCTCGGTCGTCATTACTAAATCGCAACACGCCTTGTTCACGCGCTTCAAGAAATCCAAGAGTTCCAGACGTGAGAGTTGAATCGGCATCGCCAAATGTGATTCGTTCCCCATCGACTTGCAATGGCAAACCAATACGGCCAACACGCGCACCCGGCGCCATTGCTGTCACATCAGCGACAGCAAGAAGTTGTGCTGGTTGTCCGTATGCACGCGAACCACTTGGGCCAACCCAGATCGCAACTGGAACTTTCGAGTTCTTTACATCACGCAACAAATCTTCCATTTGTGATCGCTCTAAGACACTGCCCCGTGAGTTCAGCTGCAGAATCACTGCCTGCGATCCGTCCTTTTCAGCGCGCTCAAGCGAAGAGGAAATGAAGTCCGCGTTTATTTCATCAAGTAGTCCGCTCACTTCAATAACGTCAACCGGTGCTAAGTCGGCGTTTGACGTTGTGACAGGTACGTCACCAGAGGTGGCTTCAAGAGGAGCTGTATCGGACGGCTCATCGGTAGCGTTCACCATTGATGCTTGTGCGATTTGCCCCGACACCATTGCTGCTGCAGGAGCACACAGCATGAGTCCGAGAGCGAACCACACGCGCACTTTCGACATCGGTTTCCGTGCTCGTAGGTTCACATCTTCTCCTTTGCGCCAAAGTGCGGTAGCGCCATGACCGTTGATCAGTTTCTCACTCAATCTCGAGTTCTCATTGTGGCGGGAAAAGGTGGCGTCGGGAAATCAACCACATCCGTGGCCCTTGCACAGCTTGCTCATAACCATCGTGTTTCGGTTGCCCACATTGAATTGGACGGCAAATCGTTGCCACATGGCCTTGACCCCGCTGTGACCCAGTTCTCACTCACCCCTGGTGACGCGTTACGCGAATACCTCGCCACGCACGGATTGGCCCGAGTCGGTCAACGACTTGAGAGCACCGGAATTTTGGACTTGGTCGCATCCACTGCGCCTGGAATCGACGACCTCCTTGTGCTCGGAAAAATCAAACAGATGGAACAAACGCCGGAACACGATCTGATTGTTGTGGATGGACCAGCCGCCGGACAGGCCATCGGATTGTTGCGTGCCGCAGCAACAATGCAATCAACGGTGTCATCTGGTCCGATCAGCCAGCAAGCACAAGAAGTGCGCAACATGGTGAGTGATCCGTCTCGCTGTCGAGTGATTCTTGTAACAACTCCAGCACATACCCCCGTTGTCGAACTTCTTGAAACACGTCAACAACTCATCGACGAAGTAGGTGTAGCGCTTGGACCAATCATTGTGAACGGGGTTGATCGTGTTCCACTTGGGTCACCACCACCGTCACGAACGGACTTGCGCGATGACGATGATGCGTACACAGATCTTGTTACTGCGTGGGAATACCGACAACAGCGCCAACAAGCGCAGTTAGAAGCAATTGAACTTCTACGTTCAAAAACTGACCAACAGATAGTCCTCGTACCGCGGTATTTGTTCGATACAACGATTGTTGAAAATGTGGTACGAGATTTGTCGCACGAGTTGGAAGCAACGCAATGAATACCCACGTGCATTCTCTCAATAACGAGTTGCTAGAAAAATGTCGTAACGCCAAAATAATTGTGTGTTGTGGAACTGGTGGTGTAGGAAAAACTTCTGTTGCTGCTGCACTCGCAATGATCTGTGCACGCGAAGGTCGAAAAGCAGTGGTTGTCACCATCGATCCAGCGCGACGACTTGTCGATGCGATTGGTCTTACCGATCACGTTGGTAATGAGCCAGCACGCGTTCATCTTGATGCACCGGGTGAAATGTGGGTCACGATGCTGCACGTGCGAGAGACCTTTGATGGATTGATTCGAGAGGTAGCGCCCACTCCTCAGCGTGCAGATGAGGTCATTAATAATTCGTTTTACGCAAATATCGCTGAATCAATTTCCGGTACCCGCGACTACATGGCAGCAGCACGTCTGTATTCACTTCATTACGACGACCGCTTTGACGTGGTCATCGTCGATACGCCACCAACACGCAACGCGCTTGATTTTCTCGATGCCCCAGAGCGGCTCGCACGTTTCCTCAACCACCCGATCGTTCGTTTCTTATCAACACCAGCACGTGGTGGTTTCAAAGTGGTGAGTTTGGCGTTGACGCCCGTTGTAAAAATCATCGGACGAGTGGTGGGTTCTGATGCCTTAGAGAGTGCAATTTCATTCCTTCGTGCATTCGACGGCATGCAAGACGTGTTACGTGATAGGGCATTAGAAGTTGCCGAACTGTTGCGAGCAGATCACACAGCCTTTGCTGTGGTTGCAGCACCACAAAAAGAAGCGCTCGACGAAGCGCGCTACTTCATGTCAGAACTTTCCCGACTTTCTTTACCACTGAGGATTCTCATTGCAAATCGCATGCCACCGCGATTCGGATCTATCACTGCAGATGATGCCTCCATAAAATCTCGCGATAGTGGTCCGCTGTCAGATGCATATGCAAACTTGGCTGTTCTCACCCGTGAAGCCGACATCGCAGACGCGGTCATACAGACGTTTGTGAGCCCGTACGAGGCAGACGTTGTTGTGTCGCATGCCTATGAGCGCGCAGACGATATCCACGACATGGCGGGCATTGCACAGTTGGCCAACGACCTCACCGGTTCATCCAACTAGGATGTGATTGTGCATATTTTGGTTGCCACTGACGCCCAATGGGTTCTTGATGATGTCATGGCGGCGTTGAGTTCGCCTTCGACCACATTTACTGTTGTCACTAATGGCCGCGAGGTAGGAAAAGCTGTTAAGGAACGCACACCCGACCTTGCCATCCTCGACCTGCAAGTAGGAACCATGGGTGGCATGGCAATCACCATGGATCTTCGTCTCGACCACAGCAGCGGAGCAATGCCCCACGTGCCAGTTCTTATGTTGCTTGATCGCAAAGCAGACATTCACTTAGCGCGACGCAGCGGTGCAAATGGTTGGCTCATCAAGCCTCTCAGTGCATTGAAGTTACGTAAGGCCGCGCAAGAAATTGCTAGTGGTGGATGTTTTGCAGAAGGCCTCGACCAGCCTGGTGTAAGCGATACAACAGTTGATGCATCCGAAGATTCAGTGCCCACTGACGATTCTGCGAACGCAGATAGCCTGACGCCCTAGTCCGACAAGGACAACCACCGGGGTGTGGCGCAGCTTGGTAGCGCGCGTCGTTCGGGACGACGAGGCCGCAGGTTCAAATCCTGTCACCCCGACTCCACTAATCCTTATCGCGCACATTTGTGATGCCGCATTCAAAAGTGAGTGTCTATCGCACCAACAGTTCGGCGATTTGTACTGCATTTAACGCAGCACCCTTACGCAAATTGTCGTTCGACAAAAACAACGCAAGACCACGATTGTTATCAACTGACGAATCTTGCCGGATGCGACCCACATAACTTGGGTCTTTACCAGCAGCTTGCAGTGGTGTTGGAATGTCGGACAACTCGACACCAGGCGCACGGGCGAGTAACTCTGTTGCGCGCGCAGCGGTGATCGCACGCTCGAACTCAAGATTGAGAGACAACGAGTGACCAGTGAATACTGGAACACGCACACAGGTGCCAGACACGCGTAGACCCGGAATGTTCAAGATCTTGCGTGATTCATTACGCAGTTTTTTTTCCTCATCCGTCTCGCCTTCACCATCATCAACAAGAGAACCAGCAAATGGCAACACGTTGAATGCGATTGGACGGGCAAACTTTTGTGGTTCAGGCATCTGGACTGCCTGTCCATCAAATGTGAGTTGCGCTGCAGTAGCAGCAACCGCTTGCACTTGCATAGACAATTCATCAACACCAACAAGACCAGCGCCGCTCACCGCTTGGTACGTAGCTGCGATCATTCGCACAAGCCCAGCTTCGTCATGCAACGGCTTCAACACGGGCATCGCCGCCATTGTGGTGCAGTTTGGGTTTGCAATGATTCCCTTTTTTGCAAGTGCAATTGCTTCTGGGTTGACCTCGCTCACCACTAGTGGAACATCTGGGTCCATACGCCAAGCACTCGAGTTATCGATCACCGTTGCACCGGCAGCTACAAATTTCGGTGCCAGTGCTTTTGACGATGTCCCACCAGCAGAAAACAGAGCGATGTCGAGACCTGTTGGGTCTGCAACATCAGCGTCTTCCACGACAATGTCGATGCCTTTCCATGGAAGTGTTTTGCCAGCCGATCGTGCTGACGCAAAAAAACGAATCTCTGTGACAGGGAAACTGCGTTCTGCCAACAGTGTTCTCATCACACTGCCGACCTGACCTGTTGCTCCAACTACTCCTACGCGCATGGGACACTACGCTAACTGCGTGTAGCCACCAACCACCAATGACTTTTGTTGGCTTTATCCAATTTGCGCTGTTCGACGGCAATACCGTTGTAAGTCACTGCGGGCACCGAGCGTGACTTATGGTGACGAAGGAGAACGTCTGACAGTGGGACGCCGGTGTCTTGCGCAGCCGCAATGACCGCTGCTGGTGACAAACGGTTTGCCTGCCAACCCAAGCGAGTTGACCACCGCCATTTCGCCAATCGAGCGCGCAAGAACGGCACGCGCCATGTTGCTCGCATGAGTGCTCCGGCAGGCACAAGAAAAATGTCAGCAGCAACCCATGTGCGGTAATTCAACACAATGCGGCCACCGGGTTTGACAATTCGCAACGCTTCCCTGGTGAGAGCGAGAGCATCTTCGTTTTTGCAGTGCTGCAAAGTGATGTACGAAAACACCACATCAACTGACTGATCCGCCACGGGTATCGTCCGACCGTCTGCGATATGCACCGTGCGTAAATGCATGACGTCACCGAATTCAGCGACAGTGTCACGACAACGCTCTAAAAATGCCGCATCGACATCAGTTGCAATCACTGAAACGAAGTTTTTTGTGAAACCAGCGGTCATGCGACCAATACCAGAACCAATTTCCAGCAACGTTGCGTTGCCCGCCATCTGCAGTAACTGGAAACGACGCATGTACACATCGACTTCCTTGTCGCCTTGTTGCACAAATTGAGCAAGCGTCAGTGCACTCCCAGTTTCGTTATTAAATACCCAACCAGTTTCCCGAACTACCTCGTCGGCACTTTGAGGACCTTCGGCGCGTTCACCAGCGGTGCGCCAAGGCGTGAGTTGGGGTCGCCGACGTGTCATGTATTCGATATTGGCAGGTACGACTACTTGCGCTCTGGCAAGGGAGCCGAATATGCACTACCGCTGTCAAGATCAAAGGCAGTGTGCAGCGCCCGAACGGCTTTTTCCATCTCTGTATGTGCGATCACTACAGAGATGCGAATTGTGCTGGTGGAGATCATGTGAATGTTGACGTCGTTGTCAGCCAACACACGGAACATCTTGGCGGCTACTCCCGGGCTTGTTTTCATTCCCGCACCAACAAGAGACACTTTCGCAATTTCAGTTTCGTGCGAAACGCCTTCGGCGTTGATCTCTTTCGCAACTCGTGAAACGATTTCTTCGGCCACCTTCATGTCGGCTTTTGGAACCGTGAAAGAAATATCGGTATGCCCCGCCTTTGATGTGTTTTGCACGATCATGTCGACGTTCACATTTGCGTTAGCGAGCGGTTCAAATAACGCAGCTGACACTCCCGGGCGATCAGGAACGCCCGCGACTGTGACTTTTGATTCGGATGCGTCATGAACAACACCAGAAATAATCGGCTCTTCCATGGATGAATCTCCTTCGGTGGGGTCACCGGTCACCATCGTGCCGTGTTCCCAAGTAAAACTGGATCGAACGTGCAAGGGCACGTTGTGATTGCGCGCGAATTCAACTGAACGTAATGCCAACACCTTGCTGCCAACACCTGCCATTTCAAGCATTTCTTCAAAGTCCAATCGGCTGAGTTTTCTTGCTTGAGGAACAATGCGTGGATCGGCGGAAAACACTCCGGTGACATCGGTGTAAATCTCGCACACATCTGCATTGAGCGCAGCCGCAAGTGCAACAGCGGTTGTGTCACTACCACCCCGACCAAGCGTGGTGATTTCACGATCAGTTGATACGCCCTGAAAGCCCGCAACAACAGCGACCTTGCCAGATTGCAATGCTTCGCGCACGCGATCACCTTGCACTTCGAGGATTTTGGCCTTCGTGTGCACAGTGTCGGTGATAATGCCAACCTGTGATCCGGTGAAGCTCACCGCTTCAACGCCGACACCCGCTAATGCCATACATAGAAGCGACATAGAGATCCGCTCACCAGTTGTGAGCAGCATGTCCATTTCTCGGCCAGGATGTACATCTGAGACCTGATGGGCCAGCGACAGCAGATTGTCGGTGGTCTTGCCCATTGCAGACACGACCACCACGACCTGATTGCCGTGTTTTTGGGTGTATGCAACATGGTCGGCAACTGCCCGAATGCGCTCGGGATCAGCAACCGAGGTGCCACCAAACTTTTGAACTATCACAGCCACAGGCGCACAACGCTACCTGCCATGCTCAGAGGTAGCCTGCATAATTTGTGGGAACTAGTAAACGATCACGCCAAAAAGCCAACCGTGCGATAGGTCGCGCCCAAGCGGAGCGCACGCAGGCTCGTAATAAGACACGCAAGCGCATCATCCAATTTGGAGTCGGAATCCCCGTCATCATCTTGGGTCTCTTCTTGCTCGTGAATCTGGTTGTTGACGACGACGATTCTTCGAATGGCGCAATCGATGTCACCGACACCATCGCAATCACAGATGACACCGCAATCACTGGTGACACCCCCTGTCCGGCAACAGATGGCATGCAAACGCCAACGACATCGTTTGCCTCTGCTCCCCCGATGTGTATCGACCCCACAAAGACATACACCGCAACATTCACCACATCGCAAGGCGTCATTGAAGTGGTGCTAGACACCGCAAACACGCCAGAGACTGTGAACAACTTCGTCGTGTTGTCGCGTTATAGGTATTACGACTCATCACTTCTGTTCCGCACCGACCCGTCACTTGACATCATTCAAGGTGGCGGCAAGTCGAATACCGATAGCCCGGGCTACGTGATCCCCGATGAAGGAAGTGGCTACACCTACCAAGCAGGTGACCTTATGATGGCGCGTACCAACGCACCGAACAGTGCCGGTGCGCAGTTCTTTTTCGCTACTGGTCCAAACGTATCCGTGCTTGATTCACAAGGTACATATGTGAAATTTGGAAAAGTCACATCGGGCCAAGACGTACTCACAAAGATCATGGCGCTTCACAGTGGACCCGCTGAAGGTTCTGGTGCACCGGATCCTGAAGTTGTGGTGGAATCAATCGTTATTTCCGAGAGTTAAAGACTCACGTCAACATAAAAGAATGCAGTCGTTCCACTGATGCTTCTGGAATACCGTATGCAATAACGGCCTCTGCAAAATCGTTATGCCCTGCGGTGAAATCATCAATCACTGCATGCATCGCACGAGGATCAGCAGCGAGAAAAAATGCCGGTGCATCTTTTATCGCATGAGCACGCTCTGGATATGTGCGTTCGGCCCATTCACGCATCCGCTTCATTGCTTCTGCAGATAGTGCGTAGTCATTCACGATGTCATCACGTGACACTCCAAGCGCGCCAAGAATCAACATGGTGAGAAGACCTGTTCGATCTTTTCCAGCGGCACAGTGATACACAACTGGTGGAGCTTCATGTTGTGCGACAAGATCAAACGCACGTGCAAAACGATCGTGGGCATCAGCCAGGATGTCGCGATAACCCCACACCAAAAAATCAGCAACGTCGTCGAAGTGTGGAATCTCTGATTTCTCCCAGACAACATCCATGAGCGGCACGTTATGAAAATCAACCGGGTGGTCTGCCGTAGGAAATGTGCCGTGTTCTTCGAGTTCGGCCGCGGTGCGAAGATCGATCACAGTTTTGATATCGAGGCGACGGATCGTTTCCATGTCGGTTGGGGCAAGACGATAGAGACCATCAGCCCGATAGACGAGACTGTGCTTTACGAATGCCCCGTCGCGAGCCCTGTAGCCACCAATGTCGCGGAAGTTGTGAACGGCTTCAAGTGGGACGTGTCGGGGTGCAGTATTCATAGGACCTCTTCGACGATACGCCGTGAAGATGGCTGTGTTGTTACCCTCAGATGAATGGACAGTACTTCTATTTCACGTGTTGGTATCTGCGGCTCAGGAATCATGGGCTCCGGCCTTGCCGAAGTTGCAGCAAAAGCCGGTTACACAGTCGTCGTGCGCTCACGGTCTGCCGATTCAGCGCAAGCAATGATCACCACAATCGACAAAGGACTATCGAAGCAAGTTGAGCGTGAAAAGATCAGCGCTGACGACAAGGCCGCGATCATGTCTCGTTTATCAGCAACGGCGTCTTTGTCAGACCTCGCCGACTGCGACCTCGTGATTGAATCAGTCGTTGAAGACCTCGAAGTAAAGAAGCAGTTGTTTGCTGAGCTGGACAAGATCGTCAAGCCGTCGGGCATTCTTGCAACAAATACCAGCACCTTGCCGGTTGTAGAAATGGCGATGTCAACATCGCGTCCCGACAAAGTATGTGGCATTCACTTCTTCAACCCAGCACCAGCAATGCCACTCGTGGAAGTTGTCCGCCCAATCACGGCATCGGACGACACCACTGCTGCTGCACACGCATTTGTCGACAAGTGTGGCAAGAGCGGCGTTGCAGTGAAAGACCGCGCTGGGTTCATTGTGAACGCCTTGTTGTTCCCCTACTTAAACAACGCCGTCCGAATCTGGGAAACCGGCACCGCATCTATGGAAGACATCGACACCGCGATGAAGGGCGGATGCAATTTCCCAATGGGTCCATTTGCATTGCTCGATCTTGTTGGCCTCGACACATCGTTGTCGATTCTCGATGCGCTCCACAAAGAGTTCGCTGATCCCAACTACGCAGCAGTACCGACCTTGCGTCGTCTGGTCGCGGCAGGGAAACTCGGACGTAAATCCGGCGAAGGTTTCTATAACTACGCCAAATAATTGGCGAAGTACATGTCGTTTTTCGACACGACTGAATGGTCGTTTCCACCGGTCACATCATGGCCAGACGACGACGTCATCGCAGTCGGCGCCGACTTAGAACCAGAAACCTTGCTCTATGGGTACGCACACGGATTTTTTCCGATGTATCTCGACCACAAGTCACGATTACTTGGTTGGTGGTCACCACAACAACGAGGCGTATTGCCACTTGACGGATTAATCGTTTCACGATCAATGCGGCAAAGTGCTCGCAAGTACACCACTACGTTCAATGTTGCTTTTCGTGATGTGATGCTTGGATGTGCATCTCAACGAGAAGATGGCAACTGGATTACCGACGATTTTGTTGACGCCTACTGCACATTGCACTCACTTGGTTGGGCACACAGCGTGGAGACGTGGGACGATAACGATCAACTCGTGGGTGGTTTATACGGTGTGCGAATTAATCGCTTCTTTGCAGGCGAATCAATGTTCCACCGCAAGACTGATGCGTCGAAAGTGGCGCTGATGTCACTAGTTGGAGCTATGCAGGCAGACAACATGGAACTGCTTGATACCCAATGGCAGACAGAACATCTTGCATCTCTTGGGGTAATTGAGGTTCCTCGTCTTCAATACCTCGATCTCTTGGCACAAGCGGTTCGTTCGCAGTAGGGATACCTCAGTGCGATTGCCATACTTGAGGCGTGGCAACCAACGACACCCCGCGCCGAGACGACCCATGGATGATGCGGACCTACTCCGGTCACTCCACCGCTAAGGCTTCAAACGAGCTCTACCGAACAAATCTCGCCAAAGGGCAGACTGGTTTGTCTATTGCGTTTGATCTTCCAACGCAAACTGGGTACGACCCTGATCATCTACTTGCTCGCGGTGAAGTAGGAAAAGTGGGAGTGCCGGTTGCGCACCTCGACCATATGCGCACACTGCTTGATTCCATTCCGCCAGGAAAGATGAACACGTCGATGACAATCAACGCAACAGCTGCGTGGTTGCTTGCGTTGTACGTTGCAAATGCACAAGAACAAGGTGTGTCGAGTGAAGAACTGCGCGGCACAACGCAGAACGACATCGTAAAAGAATATTTGTCGCGCGGTACCTACATCTTCCCGCCCGCTCCTTCGAAGCGACTAATTGTTGACATGGTTGCATGGTGCGCAAAGAATGCACCCAAGTGGAACCCAATGAACGTGTGTTCTTACCACTTGCAAGAAGCAGGTGCCACACCTGTTCAGGAAATCGCCTTCTCTCTTGCTACTGCAATCGATGTTCTTGATGCGGTAAAAGAAAGCGGACAAATCAGTGACGAACAGTTTGATCAGGTGTTCGGATCAATCTCATTTTTTGTGAACGCTGGTATTCGTTTTGTTGAGGAAATCTGCAAAATGCGTGCCTTTACTGAACTCTGGGATCGCATTGCCCAAGAGCGTTACAACGTGAAAGATCCAAAAGCGCGTCGTTTCCGTTATGGCGTACAGGTGAACTCGCTTGGACTCACCGAAGCACAACCAGAGAACAACGTGCAGCGCATTGTTCTTGAAATGTTGGCAGTGACATTGTCAAAGAAGGCACGCGCTCGCAGTGTGCAATTGCCAGCATGGAACGAAGCACTCGGATTGCCTCGCCCATGGGATCAGCAGTGGTCGCTTCGCATGCAACAGGTGCTTGCTTTTGAAACTGATTTACTTGAATACGGCGACATCTTTGACGGCTCAACAGTTATCGAAAAGCGCACCAGTGAACTGCGCGACGAAGCTTGGGCCGAGTTGCAAGAAGTGTTATCACTCGGTGGCGCCTTCAATGCCGTTGATGAATTGAAGGGGCGCCTTGTTCGTTCCATGGCCGAGCGCACCCGCCGCATCGAAACAGGCGAGCAAAAAGTAGTGGGCGTGAACAGCTTCCAAGAGACAGAGGAATCACCCCTCGGTGGCGACGACAAGATCCTCATCGTTGATCCGCGCGTCGAGCAAGAGACCATCGCCGATGTAGAAGCCTGGCGCAACAAGCGCGACAACGCGGCTGTCGAAAAAGCGTTGGCGGAACTTCGTCGCGCCGCCAAAGAGGGCGACAACATCATGGATGCCTCGATCGAATTGGCCAAAGTAGGTGGCACCACCGGTGAATGGGCGGGAACGCTTCGTGAGATTTTCGGTGAATTCCGTGCCCCCACTGGCGTCGGTGCAGCAGTTGGTCGGCGCACATCGGAATTGTCAGACGTGGCCGACTACGTGAAGTCAATTGCGGGTGGACCCCCACGTTTCCTCGTCGCCAAGCCCGGCCTAGATGGTCACTCAAATGGCGCCGAGCAAATCGCTGTGGCTGCCCGAGACGCGGGTATGGAAGTGGTCTACAGCGGCATTCGCCTGACTCCCGAGCAGATCGTGGCGAGTGCTCGCGACGAAGACCCTGACGTTATTGGGTTGTCGATCTTGTCGGGATCACACATGCAACTTGTTCCCGAAGTTGTACGTCAACTTCGCAAAGAAGGTGTTGATGCACCGGTGATTGTCGGAGGAATTATTCCCGAAGAAGATCGCGCACGTCTTCAAGCAGATGGCGTTGCGGCGGTGTACACACCAAAAGACTTTGACATTTCTCGCATCATGCGAGAAGTTGCAGAACTTGCCGCAGCACATCGCGCTCATTAATTAGCGCGAGTGAAATTAAAAACTACTACGCGCGTTCGTTTGCGATGAACGCATCAAGTGTGGGGCCACTTTCAAAACTGGTAATTAACGCATAACGCGGGAAGTCATGATTGTGAACTACCACGTGCCACAGACGCTGCGTGTCGACAACAAAACGCGCGCCTTTGGGAAGTGGAACTCGACGTTCGGTTGACGGATCTGGCAAACCGTCTTTGTCGTTGTCCATGAGCAACATGTAACTGTCGGGGCTGTCAGTGAGTTCAAGCCACGAGCGCACCACCCAACCTTCGTTGTCTGGATTGAAACGATTGTTGTCATCACGGTGAATGCTGCGTATTGCAGTTTCGCGGTCTTGGGGTTCAAGTTTGATGACGCGAACGCGACCAAAATTGGCACCAACACTGTCGACATAACCCTTCAAAGTGGGCGTTTTACTGGCGTTTACAGTCCACAAAGCGTCTTTGTCGGTTTTACCTTTGTCCCAAAAACCACGACAATCAAGCTCGCCATCAGCGGAGGCAATTGGTGCAAAGTTAGTATCGCCACCACTTTTCCATGGCATGTATTCGAGAGATTCAAACTCATCGCGCGGTACATCGAATGGCGCAGGCGTGAGGGCAACAAAACCAGTGTCTGCCAAACACTGCAAACGAACGTGAGGACTGTGCAATGGGATCTGCACCGACCAATGATCTTTGGTGGGCCAAAACGTTGCGGTCATATCTGTAGTTTATTCCTCTTTATTAATGACATGTGTGTCATCTTGCGACAAGGCGCTCGAGCTCAATGTTTACAACAAAACAGCAAATGGAATCACGGCGGCATGGTTGTGGTTGCACCGATCGGAACAAAGCCTGTGCTCGGTGGCAACTTCAACACTGTGCCTGCAGGCACGTTGTCGGGGTTCTTGATGTCATTCAATTCCACTAGCGCAGGAGCACTGAGGCTGAATTGTTCGGCGATTGAATACAACGAATCACCTGGCTGCACAATGTATGTCTCGGGAATGTATGAGCTTGTCGTGATGAGTTGTGTTGTTCCCGTTGAATCCTGTGAAGAATCATCGCTGCCATCGGCATCGCTGTCGTTGTTTCCAAGAAATATTGCGCTGACCAGAGCAAGAGCAGCGAACACAAACGTGCTCCACAGCAGATACCGCTGCAATTTGGTACGCAAGAACATCATTCCATGCTAGTTCTTGACCGTAACCTTTAATCGATGACTGACGAACGCTCATACCCCGGAGCTCGAGTACCCGATCGATTCCGAATGCACGATGCCAACGGTGTCGGAATTGCGACATACGAGTGGGGTAAGGAAAATAATTATCCACTTTTTTTAGTTCATGGTGGCAATGACTTCGCACGAACCTTCGATGTATTTGGCCCGATGCTCGCCGACGCGGGTTACCGAGTAGTCACGTGGGACCATCGCGGGCATGGCAACAGCGATCAGACCGCTTTGTACAGCTGGGATGCCGACATTCGCGACGCATTATCGGTGATGTCGTCAGTAACAGATGAGCCTGCTCCGGTGGTGGGCCACTCAAAAGGTGGCGCGATCATGTTGCTTCTTGCGGAAGCCTCGCCCTATCGAGTGAAGTCTCTCGTCAACATCGATGGCATGCCGGCAAAAAAGCGAATGCCTGATGCTCCGGATCACGATCAGTCACGATTGATGGCTGAAGAGATCACCACATGGCTGCGATACCGACACGAAGCTGCGACGGCTACTCGCAAACCCGGCACAATCGAAGACCTCGCACGTCGTCGTGGTGCGATGAATCCAAGACTGTCGAAAGAGTGGCTCGAATACCTCGTGACAGTTGGTGCGCGCAAAGACGAAGACGGTTGGAGATGGAAGCTTGATCCAACAATGCGGTTTGTTGGTTTTGGCCCGTGGCGACCCGAGTGGTCGTTATTACGAATGGTGAGCCTGTCGATTCCATTTCTTGGCCTGCTCGGAACAGTGGATGAACCGATGGGCTGGGGTGTGAACGAACGTGATGTACGGCCATGGTTGCCTCGACATGGGCGACTGCATGTTTTTGAAGACATCGGACACTTCCTTCACATCGAACAACCACGTGAAGTAGCAGACATAGTGTTGGAGTTCATCGCATGAGTGCCCCCACGTACATCCAGACCGTGTTCCTCACTCACAGCAAGGTGACCTTGGCCTTGCACCAACTGCGTGATGGTGTGGGTCGACCACTCCTCACACTCCATGGTTTAGGAGAAGACGCAAGCCGCATTCCCCTCTCCGACATCGAGTGGGATGGCCCCGTGTGGGCACTTGATTTCACTGGCCACGGTCAATCCAGCGTGCCGGTGGGTGGCGGATATTCCAGTGAAGTACTCATGGCCGATGTGGATTTTGCCCTTACCCACATTGGGTCAGCAACGATTCTGGGTTTTGGCCTCGGGGCCTACGTTGCCCTCCTCGCAGCTGGGGCGCGCCCCGACCTTGTCCAGGGCACCGTCCTCACCGATGGGCCCGGTCTTGCCGGCGGCGCCGTCCACGTCAGTGCCCACGCAGAAATCACAAGTGCAGGTGTGCGTGAAGGGCAAAACGCCACTCCTGATCCATGGGCTCTTATTGAATTGGCACGAGATGCGCGACCTGAATCGTATGTTCACACTTTTATTCGTCTCGCAACAGCCACGTCTCCGCTATCGGAACCTATTGCGATGTGTTGTCGCGTTCGTCCTCCGTGGGTCACCGCAGCTCAAGATGCACCAGGAGTAATGACGAACGTGACTGTTAACGAAGCGTTATCTATTTACGCGTCTGAATAACACCAGCATCGCCAAAAATATATTCGTTGAGCAAGTAGTTGATCTCTTGCAATGACAATGCTTGTGTGTAAGCGGTGTTGTTGAAAAAACGTGAGTAGTCGACACATTGCAGAGCCTTAAGTGCTTGTGGGTGTTGTAATTGAAGAAACATCTGCGTGGTGTTAGATACACGCGGAAACTCAGTACGAAGAGTGCCACAGGAAAAGCCAAAAATTGTCAAAGCGACATCGGCGTCTTCTGGACCACACTTTTTAATCACACCGTGATCAGTAATTCGAATGATGTCACGCATATGGTCGCGACGCTCCCACGTTTGAACACACGTACGCAAGTGCGAATTATCTGTGATGCTGTTGCCGGTGACGTCTACATAATTGATATCGAGGTCATAGTCGTCGACGAGATGAAATCTTCGATCAAGACGATTTGTTACAGACCACTTACGCCACGAGCGCGGCACAATGAAACAAATAACGGAACTGATGTCAGCACATTTATTAAAAAAAGGAACTGACAACGCGTTATTTCTCCCAAATGGTGGGTTGCCAATCGCTACATAATTCCTGTTCTCAAGTTGTTGTTCGAGAAAATTCCCCCGTTGCACCACGTCATGATGTGGTTCGATGTCGAAGCTCACGAGGTTTGTAATACCTTTCGACTTCAAGACATGGATAAACGTTCCCGTGCCACCTGCGGGCTCTAACCACGGAAGATCCACAGTCTCGGGTTTTCTCCGAAGGAGCGAGCTAACAACCAATTCGGCGGTCGCCGTTGGCGTGTAATACTGCTCTTTCCCCGTAACGCGTGTGTTGCCAGCCATCGTGATGAGTTGTGATCCGTACTTGTTCTAATCAATACGATCAGTGACGTAGTCTGCCAACTCTTGAAGCGCTGTTACCGACAGGATGTCAATGTTTGACTGCTGCAATGCAGCAAGTGCTTCATGTTGTAATGACGTGATGGTGGTCTCCACGTCTTGGAGTGCACCAGTTTCTACAATCACTGTTTGTATATCGGCAATATCTTGAGTAGTCAACTCGGACACACCGACACGATCAAGTACTTGTCGTTGTGCATCGTTTGCATTCTCATACGCATACGCCAACAACAATGTCGGCTTCCCCTCGCGTAGGTCGTCTCCCACCGGTTTGCCGGTGGCCGCCGTATCGCCAAAAACACCAAGAATGTCGTCACGAAGCTGAAAGGCATCCCCTAGTGGTAATCCGTACTGCGACAACACAGGAAGAAGTTGCATGCCTCGCTCCACATCTGCTGTGAGTGCGCCAAGGTGAAGTGGACGTTCAATGGTGTACTTAGCGCTCTTATACCGACAAATGCGCTGCGCTGTTTCACGACTGCGATCACGTGTGGCTGATCCCCACATATCGAGGTATTGACCCACGTTTACTTCCAAACGCATTTCATGCCACACATGTCGTGCCGCATCGGGAATATCGCCGAGTAGTTGGTCAGACATCACATGGGTGAGATCACCGATAAGGATTGCAGCACCTTCGCCAAAACGTCGTGACTCGCCTGCCCATTTGGAACTGTTGTGCAATGTGGCAAGAGAAGTATGCGACGTGACTTGACCACGTCGCGTGAGCGCCCCATCCATGATGTCGTCATGAAAAAGGGCAAAGACGTGCAACAGCTCGATGGCCGCACCAACACGTATTGGTGTTGCTGACTGTTCGTCGCCACCAGCGGCGCGGAACCCCCAATAGCAAAAAGCAGGACGAATTCGTTTGCCGCCACTCAGCACTAGACGTTCGATTTCCGACAACGGCAGCTCTAAATGAGCGTCAACGCCAGTCCAACGAGCCCGCTGGTCGCTCACCGTCTGTGCAAGTTGTGCATCGACCAGACGCACGATGGCCGTGAGAGAGTCGGGGGCCTGCAAGGTCACACCGTCAGGATACGACTAGTCCTCATCATCTTCGTCATCAAAATCGTCTTCTTCATCTTCATCGTCTTCTTCATCTTCATCGTCGAATTCATCGTCTTCAAGGGAAGCGACGATTTCATCGACGGAAAACTGAGCACTGGCAATGCGAGCCTTGCACCAGGAAATGAGAAATGACGCGCGCGCAACACGTTCCGATAAGACATCGACATCAACTTTGGGATTATCTATTTCGGAAAGAATTGCTTCTAATTCGCTAAGTGCCTCGGCGTAACCCTGGGGCTCTTTTGGAGTGGCAGATTTTTTTGAACTCATGGATGTACCTCGGTGGCTGTACTGACGACCGAACCGTCGGCCAGGTTGGTGGTGATGACATCGCCCGCTGCGACATCATGAATTGAACGAACGACATTGCCCTGCGCGCCGCGTGTAATGCTCCAACCACGTGACATGGTCATTACAGGATCAAGCAACTTCACTTTTGTCTCAATCACTTCCATGCGATTGCCATGAGAGACAAGAACAGCTTGTGGTCTGCTCCGCACGCGTTCGATGTTGACAGACATGGTACGACGAGCACGTTCAAGCGCTGTTTGGGTGTGTGATCGTACGGAACGAGCCAGCAAATCGACGCTATAAACAAAGTCGACCACATAATTAATGACTTCATCGGCACACGCGGTGGGAGTTTTACAAGAAGTGTGTGCGACGATATCAGCAACGCTGGTATCTATTTCGTGTCCGACACCAACAAACACGGGCTTAAAACACTTCACAATTGCCATGGCAACAACTTCTTCATCGAAGGCAGCGAGATCGGATTTTGATCCGCCTCCACGCATCACCAAAATCACATCGACGTCGGAGCGTCTACCCAATGCAGTAATGGCACGCGCAATTTGTGGTGGTGCGGTGGTTCCCTGCACTGTGACGTTTTGAAATAACACCGAGAAACCAAAACCTGATTCGATGAGATGTTTCTGTGCATCGGCCCAACCTGCGGCACCAGCGCTACTGACAACACCTAGACGAAGTGGAACAAGTGGCACTTCGCACATTTTGTTGCGCTTGCTCATGCCGTTGTCGTGCAATCGCTTGATGAGTTCCTCGCGTTTTTTCGCAATGTCACCTACAGCAAATTGTGCATCAACATCTGAAACAATAAGACTGAGTGAGCTGTTCTTTTTAAGATTTGGTATTCCGAAAAAGCGGATTCTCATTCCGCTTTTCAACGTGATGCCATGACCATCGAGTTTTCTCTTTACTCGCACAGCAGAGGACTGCCACAATGTGCAGTCGAGTTTGATGCGATCACTTTTCCCACCATCAACAATTTCGATGAACTGATGCCCGTTCCAGTTATTGATTTTTTCAATTTCGCCTTCAACCCACACTCCGCCGGCAAACACAACTTGCAATGACTCGTTGACGATAGATGCGAACTGATGAACGGATAAGACGTCGGAGTCGTCAACAGCAGGAGTGGATGTTTTTTGAGTGGCCATGAGATCTGTCTCTGACTCTAGACCGAGGGTGTAGAGATCTGGAAAGAGCCACCAGCACGGATTTGCGACGCGTACACGCTGTCCAAAGCCAATAATTCCTCGTGAGTTCCCTGTTCCACAATGCGTCCGCCGTCAATCACCACAATGCGATCTGCGTCGCGAATAGTGGACAAACGGTGAGCAATCACAATCGCTGTACGCCCACGCAGTGCCTCATCAAGTGCTGCCTGGACAAGCACCTCATTTTCATTGTCAAGGTGGCTCGTTGCCTCGTCCAAGATCATCACCGATGGATCTTTCAACAGCAAACGAGCAATAGCTACGCGTTGTTTCTCGCCGCCCGATAGTCGATAGCCGCGTTCACCAACAACTGTCTTATATCCGTCGGGCAGTGCAGCAATTATGTCGTGAATACGCGCAGCACGACATGCTTCAATCACTTCTACATCAGTTGCAGTCGGCCGCGCATAACGAAGATTTTCAATTATCGATTCGTGAAATAGGTGAGGATCTTGTGACACAACACCAATCGCATCGCGGAGGGAATCACCGGTGAGATCACGTACATCGTGACCATCGATACGTACCGCGCCGGCAGTGACGTCGTACAACCGAGGAATAAGCGATGCCATTGTGGTTTTCCCCGAGCCACTGGCGCCGACAAGCGCAATTGTCTCGCCCGCACGTACAAACAGAGACACATCACGAAGAACATCCACATCAGGATCTGATCCTTGCAACACGCCTTCGCTTTCAAGCGACGCAATAGACACGCTTGCAGCTGGCGGATAACGGAATGTGACGTGATCAAACTGCACCTCACCACGTGGCTCTACCAAGTCAAACGCGCCAGGCTTGTCTTGAATAGCCACTGGTGCATCAAGCACTTCAAACACTCGCTCAAAACTCACAAAAGCAGTGACCACTTCAACACGGGCATTGGTGAGTCCGGTGAGTGGTTGATAAATACGTTGCACTAACGCAGCCATCGCAACAAGTGTTCCGCTACTGATATCTCCCCACACCACCATGTAGGCACCGACACCGTAAATAGCAGCAGCACCAAGAGCTCCAACTAAACCAAGTGCCACAAAAAATACACGGCTATACAACGCACTTTTTACACCAGCATCACGAACGCCTTTTGCGCGTCCACCAAACGTCTCTACTTCTCGCTGCCGCTTACCAAACAACTTCACCAAAATGGCACCAGAGACGTTGAAACGTTCCGTCATTTGCGTGTTCATCTCTGCATTTAGTTCCATCTGGTGACGAGTGATTTCACCAAGCTTTTTTCCCACACGTTTTGATGGAGCAATAAATAATGGCAACACGATGAGCGACAACAACGTGAGGCGCCACTCAAGAATTACCATCGCAGCAAGAGAAGTAACAAGAACAATGATGTTTGAAACAACACTCCCCAAAGTGGTAGTCACAGCAGTCTGCGCACCAATAACATCATTGTTCAAACGACTAACAAGAGCACCCGTTTGCGTGCGTGTGAAGAAAGCCACGGGCATTTGTTGCACTTTGTCGAAGAGGGCAACTCGCAAATCATAAATAAGGCCTTCACCGATGTTTGCGCTTAACCACCGCTGCACAATTGCCAACATGGCGTCGCCGAGTGCTGCGAACACAAGCACAATCGCTAAAACAGTGATTTGACCTTTATCTCCAGCAGGAATAGCCGTGTCGAGGATGGAACGAAAAAGAAATGGTGGCGCTAGTGCAAGGAGCGCTGCAATCAGAATCGCTGTGAGGAATCCGTAGATCTTCAAGCGATACGGGTACGCAAAATCACGAACACGACGTAGCAAATGTCGCTGTAATTTTGCGCCACGGACAGCCGAAGCATCTCCTGGCAACATCATGTGGGGGCCCATGCGCACGGGTTGCAGGCTACGGCGATTTTCCCTGCTAACCCCCTAGTGTGAACGTAATGCGTCGACAACTTGTTGCTTTTTGCGTTGCGATTCCCATTCTCATTAGTTCGTGTTCGTCAAACTCTGCGAGCGACACCAATGTGTCCACCACGACACCATCGTCTGACACGTCTGCACCAGTCACAACCGTATTTCCCCCCGCTGTGGGTGGATCCATTACTTGGGAAAAATGCGGTGACGTAGAGTGCGGAACACTCACCGTACCCTTTGACTACGACAATGAATCGCTTGGGTCATTTACGCTCAACCTTCAGAGGCGTGTCGCAAACAAGCCCAAAAAACGTGTTGGCTCTCTACTTGTGAACCCCGGTGGTCCTGGCTTCGGGGGAACAACGCTGGCTCGCAACGCCGATTTTTATTTTTCTGAAGACCTCACCGATGTGTTTGACATCATCGGTTGGGATCCACGTGGTACGGGTAACTCAACACCGGCGGTGGATTGCATTGACGACTACGACCCATATTTTGCGTTTGATCCGTCTCCCGACACACCAGAAGAACAACAAGCGATTGAAGATTCTGGACAAGCATTTGTCGACGAATGCGTCGCACGTAACGCAAGTATCTTGCCGTACATCTCTACCGTGTCATCTGCACGAGATATGGATCGCATTCGTGCGGCTCTCGGCGAACAAACCATTTCGTATTTTGGTTTCTCCTACGGAAGTGAACTGGGCGCCACATGGGCCAGCATGTTCCCCACCACAGTGCGTGCAGCAGTACTCGATGGCGCAACGGATCCGAATGCTGAATATGTGGAAGATGGTCTGCAGCAGGCAGCTGGGTTTGAACAACAGCTTTCAGCTTTTCTCGCTGATTGCAGCAAACGTGCAAAGTGTGATTTTCACAACGACGGCAAAGCTGAAGAAGCATTTGATGCCCTCATGGTTCAACTTGATCGCACACCATTGGTGGTGCGCAGTTCACGACCGGCTGTGAACCAAGGCGTTGCACTCATCGCTGCGAGTTATTCAATGTATTCAGAATCTTCGTGGTCAAACCTTGCTACAGCGTTATCTGAAGCACAAGATGGAAATGGAACAGAGTTGCTCGCTCTATACGACCAGTACTACCAGCGGAATTTAGATGGCACGTTTGGAGATGAACTGGAAGCCTTTTACGCCATTTCGTGTATTGATGATCCAGGACCAAAATCAATTAGTGAAGTCGATTCGTATCGACCACAGTTTCAAAGCGTTGCTCCGCGACTGGGAGATTCTTTTGCGGCCGGTTACGTCTGTGCTTTTTGGCCGTCATACGAGACAACTGTGGTGCCGATTACCGGACAAGGTGCTGGCCCAATAGTTGTGGTTGGCACCACTGGTGATGCTGCAACGCCCCTTGAATCAAGTCGCGCAATGGCCACATCTCTCGAACAAGGTGTGTTTGTAACAGTGACAGCAGAACGCCACACCGGCTATGGCGTGAATGAATGCGTGGTGAGTGCGGTGGATGACTTTCTCATCACACGCACAGTTCCCCCGCGCGATCTCGTTTGCTGAGACCACACGGGAGCACCTTCAATACAAGAATTACTGGCTATTGATCACTTACTTTGACCTAGACGGAATCGCCCGGTAGTCGTAGGTTTCTTTGTTGGTCTTCCAGTCGATAGTGACTTTTTCTTGCCGGATTCCAAATTCACCTTAAAAGTGCGCGTAATGGCGGAAGGGGTGGGATTTGAACCCACGGTGGGCACAAACCCACAACGGTTTTCGAGACCGTCCCATTCGGCCGCTCTGGCACCCTTCCGTCTGGCGAGGCTATCGGGTGTTCATTTAACTCAGACGCTGTCAGTGAGCCGGTCAAGTTGTGCTGGCGTACCGGCAATGAGAATGAGTTCACCACGTTCTAGAACAGTGTTTGCATCAGTATGACGAAACACTCCCCCTGGTGGTTTCACACTCACAATAGTGATGCCATATTCATTGCGAATTCCTGATTGTCCAAGCGGTTTACCCAAGAACGACTCTGGGGCTTCCATTTCAACCAGTGCAAAATCTTCTTCGATGCGAATGTAGTCAGTAACACCTTGTGCCAAACCTTGTGCGGTCCGAACTCCCATTTCATGTTCTGGTTGAATCACTCGATCTGTTCCCATGCGTTCAAGAATTTTCGCATGTTCTTTTGAAATTGCTTTGGTCCACACTTGCGGAATTTTGAGATCATCTTTCAACGCAAGCGTTGCCAAGACAGACGACTCAATGTTTGTTGCAATAGCAACAACTGCGCGTTCAAACTGTTCGGCTCCCACTTGCCGAAGTGCACGACTGGATGTTGCATCAGCTTGGACAATGTTGGGAATGTCGGCTGACAAACGCTGAACGATTTCGGGATCAAAGTCGACTGCAAGCACATCAATACCTTGTTCGCATAACGTGCGCGCCACCGCTTCACCGAATCGTCCCAGTCCGATGACTAATACTCCGCGATGTGGATCTTTTCTGTCACTCATGATTTTTCCTCGTGGCCATCTTCATTACGCCGCCAGTGTTAACCGATTAATGGCCGGTCTTCAGGGTAACGGAACAAGTTGGGTTGCGTTCGCAGTGCTAACGCGGCAGCCAATGTGATTGGTCCCAAACGGCCAACGTACATCAGGACAACAAGGATGAGTTCCGAAAGAGTGTTATCACTACTACTCACCCCAACTGACAATCCGACCGTACTCAACGCAGAAATAGCCTCGAAGGCACTATTCACTAGCCCATAATTGCCGGCGACAGATAACGCAAGTGTGGAGATCGCAACTGTCCCTACACCAGCAAGTGCAACCGTCACTGCCTGTCGTACAACGGTGGAGGGAACTCGGCGTTTGAACACGGTGACATCGCTATCTCCACGAATCTCTGCCCACATTACGTATGCCAACAATGCAAACGTCGCAACTTTCACTCCGCCCGCCGTAGATGCACTACCACCACCGATGAACATCAATGCAAGTGTGACAAGTGTTGATTCTTCTGTTAACGCCACTGTGTCAACAGAATTAAATCCAGCGGTACGTGGTTGAACACTTTGAAAAAATGCTGCGTTCGCTTTATCAACAACCGACAGAGATCCGAAGGTTTTCGTATTTGTCCATTCAAAAATGAAATAGCCAAAGAATCCGATACCTAGTAAGACACCAGTTGCAAAAACCGTAAGCCGCATGTGTAACGACCATCGGTTATATCGAAAACGATGCTGCCAAAAACCTCGTAGCACCGGAAATCCGATACTGCCCAAAATCACTGCAATTGAAATTGTGATGCTGATGATGGGATCAGATACAAAGCGAATCATGTTGTCGCTGTACAACGCGAAACCCGCGTTATTCCACGCAGAGATGGCATGAAACACACCGTGATACAAGCCAGTATCAAATGGCATGTCATAAGCGGTCCAAAAACGCAACGACAGCACCAGAGCAATAACTGCTTCGCATGCCAAAGTCACTCCAATGATGATTCGCACGAGCCCGCGTACACCGGCCAAGGAATCAGCTCCCGTTTCCGCAGCAATGGTTTTCATATGAAACATTCCCAGTCGGTCTGACAGCAACATGAATGCCAAGGTCGCCAACGTCACGATGCCGAGTCCACCCAGTTGGATGAGCAACATGATGATGAATTGTCCAAAGCCAGACCAATATGTGGTGGTGTCGACCACGGTGAGGCCGGTTACACACACTGCACTCGTCGATGTGAAAAGCGCCGTGACGACACTAAATGGCGAGTCGTCGGCACGAGAGATCGGCAAGCTCAAAACGCACGCCCCCGCGACAATCAGTCCGGCGAATACAAAAAGAAGTAGCCGCAACGGATTGGCAAGGGGTGAAGACGATTTCAGTCGGGCGATGAGGCTGCTCATGCGGTTTTCAGTCTCTCATGTAGGGGAATACAGGACCCACCTGTATGGTTACATTAGTTGCGATCGCAAGTAATTATCTAAAATGCTTGCCTCCGCACCAACGACAAGGAGCCACTATGCCGGCAGTTCAAGCAGACCCACTGACCCTCGCGCGCCTAGCGCCGACAGCTGTTGATGCTCGCGACCGTGCGGTGCGCTCAATCACCACTGCCCCTGAAGGATTAGAAGGCGAAGGCTTTCCCGTGCGTCGAGCATTTGCTGGCATCAGTCACGGCGACCTTGACCCATTTATTCACATGGACCAGATGGGCGAGGTCAACTACGCCCCGTACGAACCGCGTGGTACCGACTGGCATCCACACCGTGGTTTTGAAACCGTCACATACATCATGGATGGCACATTCATCCACCAAGACAGTCACGGTGGTGGTGGCGTCATTAGTAATGGTGCAACGCAGTGGATGACAGCAGGATCTGGAATCTTGCATATCGAAACACCACCAGAAGAACTGGTGATTTCCGGAGGACTGTTTCACGGCATTCAGCTATGGGTGAACTTGCCTGCAAAAGACAAAATGCTCGCACCCGCATATCAAAGTCTTGAAGCAGAACATGTGCGCCTTTTCTCATCACAAGATGGCGCAACTCTTGTTCGCCTCATCGCTGGTGATGTCGGTGAATTCCATGGACCAGCGTCAACACATACACCCATTTCAATGGCACACGCGTCAATTCCTGCTGGCGCACAGATCGTGTTGCCATGGAACCCGCACTTCAATGCACTTGTGTATGTATTAGATGGTCACGGAACTATCGGCGCAGAACGTCGACCAATTGGCACTGGTCAACTTGCGGTTATGGGACAAGGAGATGTCATCACTCTCGACGGTGTTGGTGGAAATAGTGAATCCACATCCACTTTCGAAGTACTGATTCTTGGTGGTCAACCTATTCGTGAGCCAGTCGCTGTGTATGGACCATTTGTCATGAACACACGCGAGGAACTCATTCAAGTGTTTGAAGATTTTCAATCAGGCCGACTTGGTCGCGTTCCAGACGACGGCATCCGTCCGTTTCGTAGATAGCTACTGCCGGCGTTCGGCAAAGAAGTCTTGCAACAATTGCGCTGATTTGTCCGCCAACACGCCGTGTATCACGGTGAAGTTATGAGACAACCGCGGATCACAACTGACGTTGTACAACGTAGATGTTGCGCCACCTTTGGGATCAGCGGCGCCGAACACCAGCGTGTTGATCCGCGAATTCAGCAATGCTCCCGCGCACATCACACATGGTTCGAGAGTGACAACGAGTGTGCAGTCGTCTAGTCGCCAGCGACCAAGAGTTTTTGCTGCATCACGTAACGCAAGAACTTCGGCATGAGCAGTTGGGTCGGCTGTTGCTTCCCGTTCGTTATGACGACTCGCAATCACTGTGCCGTCACACACCACAACCGCACCAACGGGGACGTCGCCCGATTCCAAGGCTAAGACAGCCTCGTTGAGGGCAAGCCGCATCCACTCTTTATGTAGTGCCGAATTATTGTGACCAGAGGTCATGGCGGAAGGGGTGGGATTCGAACCCACGGAAGCTTTCACTTCACACGCTTTCCAAGCGTGCCGATTCGGCCGCTCTCGCACCCTTCCAAAGTGCTGTTACGCAGAAGAGGCAGGCTACCTCGTTGGTATGGTGAAAGTCTCTCCGGTTACTGATCGTGAGCGGTGAGGTGCCGGTCGGGTCCTGTGCGACGATCGCCCGTGAAACAGGTCAGGGTCGGAAGACAGCAGCCTTCAGCGGTCACGATTGTGTGCCGCAGATCGCCTGGCCGTCACCTCACTGTTCATGATGAAAACTATGCATCACTGATTGACACGTGAAGCGATCTCATCGGCGCGATCAACAAGTCGTGCGTTGCCTACGTCTTTTGCAATGGATGCGAGTGCCGATGTTGGACCCTGCCACTTCCACTCTTCCACGGAACCAATACGTACATCGTCTGATACATCAGTAATCAAAGTTGCCAACTTTTTAAACAACAACGCATCGTCGTAGTTGTCGGCCAGTGTTGACGCCAATTTGGCAGCACCACGAACCGTGACCGAATCGTTTGCCCATGCAGATGCATCGAGTGGAATGTCCTCAATGTGTTTATACACCGACAACACAGCTGATGCAGACTTTGCGCCCCAACCTTGTAATCCGGGGAAACCGTCGGCCGAGTCACCTACTAAACCAAGCCAATCAGCAATGCTCGCTGGAGACACCGAATACTTTTCGCGCACCGCATCTTCATTGATGATCAATTCATTACGGCGATCAAACTGCACCACTCGATTTCCACGAACACATTGTCCGAGATCTTTATCTGGCGTGAGTATTTGTACTTGCTGCACATCATTGTGTTGATCTGCAAGAGCAGCTCCGGCTGCAAGTGCATCATCGGCCTCGTACTTCACCATCGGCCACACAGCAACACCAAGTGCCACAAGTGCTTCTTCTAAAAACGGAAGTTGCTCAAACAACACTGGCTCCATGCCAGTGGAGTCTTTGTATCCGTCCCACAAGTCATTGCGGAAACTCTCAATGACTTTGTCGATTGATACCGCAACATGCGTGGCACCATTTGCGAGTAACTGCAATGTGGAATTCAATACGCCGCCTGTTGCAGCCATTGGAGATGGCGTGCTGTGTCGTGCAACTTGACCAAAGTGCTGTCGATACAACTCATACGTACCGTCAATGAGATGAACAATCATGAATGGCCTTCCGGAGTGATCTTATGGATCCTTACACCGTGTTGGGGGTTCCACGAGTCAACGTGCAGTTCCTCACCATTGACGCGTAAGACCCGCACCGAACAAATCTTCAATAGAAACACTTTTCCATCATGCGCGCCAACCTCATTACTGAGCAGTGCGCGTGCTGTTGTATCTCCCGCGAGTTCCGCAATCGCGTCAAGTTGCACATCGGGTCGCTGCAGGTGTTCATCAAGTGGTGCCGAATGGATCGAACATCGTGACTCACGCATGAGATCACTCACGCGATAGGCGCGGAGCATTGCGCCAATCCACATGTGGTCATTGGTGAACTGCACATTTGTGCCACCTACTCGAGGAGATCCGTCCGGTTTGATTGTTGCAATCACGTGGTGTGGATGGGAACGAAATACATCCAACACCACTTTGCCAATGTCAGGAACATCACGCAGAAATTCACTCCACGTGATGGACACAGCATGGTTAGACACGAGTGATCAGCCGACTTGTGTGAAGCCTCCGTCAACAACCATCACATGGCCAGTGACGTATTTGCTGCGCACCAGCGCTAACACGGCTTCAGCACAATCTTCTGCTGTCGCAGAACGATGAAGTGGAGCAATCTGCTTGATTGCTTCATGTTGTGCATCCCAGTCTTTTGTCCACGGTGTAGCAACAAGCCCGGGTGCCACTGCATTGAAACGCACGGGGCCATGGCTCTTTGCCAAAAGATGTGTCATCTGATTGAGAGCGGCCTT
>Ga0164292_10000023_pt1 | contig 97856 bp, 85 predicted proteins | sample GEODES117metaG_FD_111486 | JGI IMG/M metagenome (GOLD analysis project Ga0164292, IMG submission 111486) | Eutrophic lake water microbial communities from Lake Mendota, Wisconsin, USA - GEODES117 metaG | ecosystem: Environmental > Aquatic > Freshwater > Lake | place: USA: Lake Mendota... | reverse complement strand
TGCCGCGCTGGTGCGACAAGCCGGTGATATACCGGATGGATGGCCATGGTTGAAAAGACACTCGAGAAGTTCCTGTTCGGCAGCCGCTGGCTGCTGGCACCTTTTTATGTGATGCTGGTGGTGGCGCTGGCAGCCTTGCTGCTCAAGGCCGGCCAGGAAACGGTGCATTTCATGCTCACTGCCTGGAGCGCCACCGAGTCGGAGATCATCCTCGGGGTGCTGGCGCTGGTGGACCTCACGCTCACCGGCTCGCTAATCATCATCGTGATCTTCTCAGGCTATGAGAACTTCGTCTCGCGCATCGAGGCGGATGACCACAAGGACTGGCCCGAATGGATGGGCAAGATCGATTTCACCGGCCTCAAGCTCAAGCTGGTCTCGTCCATCGTCGCGATTTCGGCCATTCAGGTGCTGAAAGCCTTCATGAATGTCGGAAAGGTCTCCGACCGTGAACTGCTCTGGCTCGTCGGCATCCATATGATGTTCGTGCTCTCGGGATTGCTCATGGCCCTCACCGACAAATGGACGGTGGAAGCGGTGAAGCCTAAAAAGGCGGAGTGAGGGGCCGGCCCGCCCATGAAACGCCCATGCGTTCGATGCCCAAAAAGCCCTACAGGAGCTTTTCGCCCGCCAGCAGGAAGATCGCATCTTGCCGGCCCGCGCGCGATGCGGCGTACGTCCGATCGGACGATTCAAGAGTGCCACTGGCGCTCTTGATCGGCAGAGCCGACCACATCCTCACCCCCCGATATTGAACGCTGCCAGCGCTGCCATGTTGACGATGTCGGTGTCCTTGGCGCCGAGGGGCACGATCTGCACCGGCTTGTCGAGGCCCACGATCAGCGGGCCGATGACGGTAGAGCCGCCCAGTTCCTGCAGCATCTTCGTGGCAATAGAGGCCGAGTGGAAAGCCGGCATGATCAGGATGTTGGCAGGCTGCGTAAGGCGGCAGAACGGGTATTGTCCCATCAGGTCGCGGTTGAGGGCGACATCGGCGGCCATCTCGCCGTCATACTCGAAATCGACGCGCATCTGGTCGAGGATCTTCACGGCTTCGCGCACCTTGTCCGAGCGCTCGCCCGCCGGGTGGCCGAAGGTCGAGAAGGCCAGCAGCGCCACGCGCGGCTCATAGCCCAGCCGCCGGCCCACTCCTGCCGCCTCCACCGCGATTTCTGACAATTCCCTTGCGGTCGGCATCTCGGTGATGGCGGTGTCGGCCACCAGCACGTTGCGCCCGCGCGACAGCACCAGCGACACGCCGATCAGCTTGTGGCCGGGCTTCTCGTCGATGACGTGGCGCACATCCTCCAGCGCGATCGAGTAGTTGCGGGTGACGCCGGTGACCATGCCGTCCGCATCCCCCAGCGCCACCATGGCAGCGGCGAAGTGGTTGCGGTCATTGTTGATTAGCCGCTGGCAGTCGCGGAACAGGTAGCCTTGCCGTTGCAGACGTTCATAGAGGAAGTTGGCATAGGCCGAATTGCGCTTCGAGAGCCGCGCGTTGTGTATCTCGATGTCCTTGCCTTCGAGTTCGACGCCGAGGAAGGTCGCGGTCTCGCTGATCCGGTCCTCGCGGCCGACCAGGATCGCCCGGCCCAGCCCCTGGTTGACGAAGGACACCGCGGCGCGGATCACCTGCTCCTCTTCGCCCTCAGCAAAGACGATGCGCTTGGGGTAGCGCCGCACGCGCTCGAAGATGCGGTTCAGCGTGCCGGCCACAGGGTCGCGCCGCGCCGAAAGCTGCGCCACATAGGCCTTCATGTCGACGATCGGCTTGGCGGAGACGCCCGTTTCCATGGCGGCCTTGGCGACAGCCGGTGGAATGGTGGTCATCAGGCGTGGATCGAACGGCACCGGGATGATGTATTCGCGCCCGAACTTGGGCCGTGCGCCCTGATAGGCGGCAGCCACCTCGTCCGGCACATCCTCCTGCGCCAGCGCGGCGATGGCTTCGGCGGCGGCGATCTTCATCTCCATGTTGATGGTGCGGGCGCGCACATCGAGTGCGCCGCGGAAGATGTAGGGGAAGCCCAGCACGTTGTTGACCTGGTTCGGATAGTCCGACCGCCCGGTCGCCATGATCGCGTCGTCGCGGATCTCGGCGACCTCCTCGGGCGTGATCTCCGGGTCCGGGTTGGCCATGGCGAAGATGATCGGGTTCGGCGCCATCGAGGCCACCATCTCGGGTGTCACGGCGCCTTTCTGGCTCAGCCCGAAGAAGGCATCCGCCCCGGCCAGTGCATCGGCCAGCGAGCGCGCCTCCGTGACGACGGCGTGGGCGCTCTTTTGCTGATTCATGCCTTCCAGCCGCCCGCGCCAGATCACGCCCTTGGTGTCGCACAGCATCACATTGTTGGGCGAGAAGCCCATGGCCTTCAGCAACTCCGTGCAGGCGATGCCGGCAGCACCCGCGCCATTGACCACAAGCCGCGTCGACTTGATGCCCCGGCCCGTGAGCTTGAGCGCGTTGAGCAGGCCGGCGGCGGCAATGATCGCCGTGCCGTGCTGGTCGTCGTGGAACACCGGAATGTCCATCAACTCGCGCAGGCGTTCCTCGATAATGAAGCATTCGGGGGCCTTGATATCCTCAAGATTGATGCCGCCAAACGAGGGGCCGAGATAGCGCACCGCGTTGATAAACTGCTCCGGGTCCTCGGTATCGACCTCAAGGTCGATGGAATCGATGTCGGCAAAGCGCTTGAACAGCACCGACTTGCCTTCCATCACCGGCTTGGAGGCGAGCGCGCCGAGGTTGCCCAGCCCCAGGATCGCGGTACCGTTGGAGATCACCGCCACAAGGTTGCCGCGCGTGGTGTAGTCATAAGCCTTGGACGGGTCCTGCGCGATGGCCAGCACCGGCACGGCCACGCCCGGCGAATAGGCGAGGCTCAGGTCGCGCTGGGTCGCCATCGGCTTGGTCGGCACGATTTCGAGCTTGCCCGGCTTGCCCATCGAGTGGAACTGCAAGGCTTCCTGATCGGTGAAGGTGGGGCGGGGGCGCTTGGCCATGGAACGGTCCTTGGGCAACGGGGCGACCGCGTGGGCGCGGCTCATTCTGGGAGTGCCGCAACCTAGAGAGCGCGCCGCCACTGCGAAAGCCCTGATTTTGGCCAGAATGGAAAAGATGCTTGTATCAGCCGGCATGCCATCGGCGGCCTCATGCGTGCAGACAGGGCGCAAACGGCCCGCTTTCCTGTTCACGGAGCATGCCCGAGGGGGTGAAAAGCGCCGTGGCATCGGATAGTGACAGGCTATGAGCCAGTCTGCCGACAGCATGGGTCCGGATGCCACCCAGAAGGCCACGCCCTCGATGGCGCAGTATCTGGAGATCAAGGCCGTCAATCCGGACAGCCTGCTTTTCTACCGGATGGGCGATTTCTACGAGCTGTTCTTCGCCGATGCCGAAATCGCCTCCCGTGCCCTCGGCATCGTGCTGACGAAGCGCGGACGCCACGGCGGCGAGGACATCCCGATGTGCGGCGTGCCGGTGTTGCGGGCCGACGATTATCTCCAGCGTCTGATCGGGCTCGGGCACCGCGTGGCCGTCTGCGAACAGCTTGAGGATCCGGCAGAGGCGCGCAAGCGTGGTTCGAAGGCCGTGGTGCGGCGTGATGTCGTGCGGCTGGTCACGCCCGGCACCGTCACCGAGGAGAACCTGCTCGACCCGTTGCAGGCAAGCTGGCTCGTCACCATCGCGCGCCGCAGGCTCCCCGATGATGCCTGGATGTATGGCCTTGCGGCGGTCGACATTTCCACTGGCCGCTTCACGGTGACGGACACGACGGAGGCCGGCCTTCCGGTCGAACTGGCTCGGCTCGAACCCCGCGAGATCGTGCTGCCCGAGGCGCTGCATCAGGATGCGGCGCTGAAGCCGGTCTGGCGTGATGCCCGCGCGGCCCTGACCCCGCTGGCGCGCGAGGGCTTTGATCCGCCTTCGGCCGAGCGCCGCCTGAAGGAGCATTTCGGCGTGGCCACGCTCGATGCCTTTGGCCAGTTCAGCCGCTCTGAACTGGCGGCTGCGGCCATGGCGCTGGCCTATGTCGCGCGCACCCAGCTTGCCGCGAAGGCCCCGCTGCTGCCGCCCCGTCGCGAGACCACCGAGGCGGTGATGCGGATCGATGCCGCGACACGTGCCAACCTGGAGCTGACACGCACCTTGTCGGGTGAGCGGCAGGGCAGCCTCATCCAGACTATCGACCGGACGCTGACGCCAGGTGGCGCACGCCTTCTGGGCGAGCGGCTGGCCGCCCCGTTGATGGATGTCGAGACCATCGCGGTCCGCCAGGACAGCGTCGCGCTGTTCCTTGCCGACCCCCTGCTGCGCGAGCGCCTGCGCGCCGAATTGCTGCGGGTGCCCGATATCGAGCGGGCCTTTGGCCGGCTGTCCCTCGACCGGGGCGGGCCGCGTGATCTTCATGCTCTCGCGGCCGGGCTTGATGCCGCCGCGCGCATTGCCGAACGTCTGGCCGACCTGCAGGGCCTGCCGTCCGAGATGACCGAGGCCGCCCGCCGCCTCGCCGGTGTGGACCGCGCGCTGGCGGCCGGGCTGACCGCCGCGCTTGCGGACGAGGTGCCGCTCCTGGCTCGCGATGGCGGCTTCATCCGCGAGGGCCACAGCGCCGATCTCGACGAACTGCGCGAACTCCAGGGCGACAGCCGCCGCATCATCGCCGTCCTGCAGGGCCGCTATGCTGCCGAGACCGGTGTGCGCACCTTGCGCATCAAGCACAACAACGTGCTGGGCTATTTCATCGAGGTCGCGCAGGCGGCGGGCGAGGGCCTGATGCAGGAGCCATGGCGCGGCACCTTCATCCACCGCCAGACCATGGCTGGTGCAATGCGCTTCAGCACGGTCGAACTCGGCGAGTTGCAGGACAAGATCGCCTCGGCCGCTGATCGGGCCCTACGGCTTGAACTTGCGCTGTTCGCCGCGCTTCGCGCCGGGGTGCTGGCCGCAGGCGAGGGCATCCGGCAGGTCGCGGCGGCGCTGGCCCTCCTCGATGTCTCGGTGGCGCTGGCAGAACTGGCCGCGAACGAAGGCTGGTCACGCCCCCTGATCGACGCGTCCGATGCGCTGGTGATCACGGGGGGGCGCCACCCGGTTGTCGAGGCGGCGCTGAAGGCGTCGGGCCAGCCCTTCGTCGCCAATGATTGTGACCTGACCGCCGAGGGCGGAGGCCGCATCACCCTTCTGACCGGCCCCAATATGGCCGGCAAGTCGACCTTCCTGCGCCAGACCGCGCTGATCATCATCCTCGCGCAGATGGGCGGCTATGTCCCCGCCACTGCTGCGCGCATCGGGTTGGTTGACCGGCTGTTCAGCCGGGTCGGCGCCGCCGATGATCTGGCCCGGGGCCGTTCGACCTTCATGGTCGAGATGGTCGAGACAGCCGCAATCCTCAATCAGGCGGGGCCGCGCGCACTCGTCATTCTCGACGAGATCGGACGCGGCACGGCCACCTTCGACGGGCTGTCGATTGCGTGGTCGGCCATCGAGCACCTGCACGAGGTCAACCGCTGCCGCGCGCTGTTCGCCACGCACTTCCATGAACTGACGGCGCTCGCCGAGAAATGGCCGCACATCAGCAACGCCACCGTGCGCGTTACCGAATGGAACGGCGATGTGGTGTTCCTGCACGAGGTCGTGCCGGGAGCCGCCGATCGCAGCTATGGCATCCAGGTCGCCAAGCTGGCCGGCCTGCCGCCTGCCGTCGTCGAGCGGGCCCGCCTCCTGCTTGCCGAACTGGAAAAATCCGAACGCCAGAAGCCCGTGGCGGCCATCGTCGATGACCTGCCGCTGTTTGCAGCCCTGATCCGGCAGGCAACCCCCGCTCAGCCGGCAAGGCCCGACCCGATGCGCGAGGCGCTGGCCGGGATCGACCCGGACGAGTTGACCCCCAAGCAGGCGCTTGAAGCGCTCTATGCGCTGAAGAAAGCCGCAAGCTCCTGACGCTGTGCGGCGGGGCGAGCCGTCCTGGCTGGCTTCCCCTGTTGCGGCGCGATAGGCTTGTCCTGCCTTTGTGTAATCCTGCCTGAAAGTCATGTTGTGATGCCGTCTGCCCTGCGCCTTGCCATCGTGGCCATGTGCCCAGTGCTCCTTGCCGGCGTGGCAGGCGCGCAGCCGCCGCCTGCGGCTCAGGTGCCCGGTGCCGTGAAGCCCGAGCCGCAGAAGCCGGGGCCGGCCACGCCGCTGGCCGAGATCACGCTCGACCTAAACGGCGATGGCGTGATGGACAAGGCCACGCTGATGGCTGCCGACAACGAACCTGCCGCGCTGCACCTGTTTCTTGGCAGGCGCAGCGGCTCAGGGGTTGCCTTCGATGCGCCTGTCATCAAGCCGGATCTGGTGTTCAACGGCGCGATGGCCGGCCAGCAGGCGTCGCTGGAAGCGGGCCGGGGTGGATCGCTGCGCGTGCTGTCCCTCAATGAGGGCGTTGGCCGCAACAAATGGACCCAGACCCTGACCATCGCCTTCCGCAATGGCCGCTTTGTTGTGGCCGGCCTGACCTATGTCACCTATGACACACTCGCCCTCGACGACCCGACAAGCAACTACACCTGCGATGTCAACTTCCTCACAGGCAGGGCCCTGCGCAACGGCAAGCCCCATGCCGGCAAGATCAGCCCAGTGACGCTCGCCGACTTCGATCCCGAAGATTTGCCCAAGGCCTGCCAATAGTGGCGGCTGGCACGGCCGCGGCGGCCCGGTCCGTGACCAAGCCCTTGACCATGATCGCATCCTGCGCCACCGATCAGGAATGTTGCACGATGCGCATCCGGCAAGGACTGCCCTGGCAAGAGCTGCTGTCGCGCTGCTGCTTGCGCTGGCACTGGTTGTCATTCCGGTCGCCCTGCCGCCCGGAGCATCCGCCCAGCCCCAGAACCGGATGTCACCCGCACCGCGCGAGCGCGTGGTTATTCCGTTCCATGGCGATCCGCGCGTACGCAGCGAGCGCCCTGAGGGTCCGGTGCCGCGCAATCTGCGCATCATCACCGATGACGAGTTTCCGCCGTTGCATTTCGCCGATCCCGATGGCCAGCCGGTCGGATTTTCGGTCGATCTGATGCGCGCCATCTGCGAGCGCATGGCTGTGGCCTGCACTATCCAGGTCCGGCGCTTCGACACGCTGCTTCAGACGCTCGCCGAAGGGCAGGCCGACATCGTCGCGGCGGCGATCCCGGTCACGGCCTCGTTGAAATCACGATTCCACGTCAGCCGCATCTATCATCGCCTGCCAGCGCGTTTCGTCGGTGCCGCCGGCTTCGATCGCGTCCGTGTCGAGGCAGGGTTTGCCGGCGTCAGGGTCGGCGTGGCGCGCGACACGGCCCATGCCGCTTACCTTGCGGAGCATTTCCCCAAGGCCATGGCGACCGGTGCTGCCGATCTCGAAGCAGCGCTACAACTGCTCCTGCGCGGCGAGGTCGAGCTGGTCTTCGGCGACGGTCAGGCGGCGGCCCTGTGGCTCGGCGGGCGGGGAGGGGCCGGCTTCCGCTTCGTCGGCGGCCCTTTCCTCGGCATCCGACATTTCGGCGAGGGCATCGGCTTCGTGCTGAGGCCCGACGAGCCCAACCTAAAGCGCGCAGTGGACTATGCCCTTCAAGGCGTGTGGGATGATGGCACCTATGCCCGCCTGTTCCTGCGCTACTTCCCGGTGAGCGCGTTCTGACCAGGGTCAGGCGGATGACACAGCCATCTGAGCCGGCACCAAGGTTGACGTGCGCGCCGCCCTTCGCCACAACCGCGCCCTGCCCGCAAGCGCCCGCACTCGCGGCACCTGTCCCCGGCCCAACCTGCAAGGCGATCGTCCGCGATGACCACCTTTGATCCCGCCCTTGTCGAAGCTGCCCGCGCATCGGCGGCCTGGCCGTTCGAGGAAGCCCGCAAGCTGGTGGCTCGCCTCCAGGCTTCAGGCAAGCGCGAGGTGCTGTTCGAGACCGGCTATGGGCCTTCAGGGCTGCCGCACATCGGCACCTTCGGCGAGGTCGCCCGCACCTCCATGGTGCGCAAGGCCTTCGAGGTGCTCAGCGAGGGCACGATTCCCACGCGGCTGATCGCCTTTTCCGATGACATGGACGGCCTGCGCAAGGTGCCGGACAACGTGCCGAACAAGGAGATGCTGGCGCGGCATCTGGGCAAGCCGTTGACCGAGGTGCCCGATCCGTTCGGTCGGTACGAGAGCTTCGCGCATCACAACAACGCCATGCTGCGCGCCTTCCTCGACCGTTTCGGTTTCGCCTACACCTTCCAGTCCTCGACCGAGAGCTACAGGGCCGGCCTGTTCGATGCGACCTTGCTGAAGATGCTGGAGCGCTTCGAGCCGATCATGAAGATCATGGTGGCCTCGTTGCGCGAGGAACGGGCCTCGACCTACTCGCCCTTCCTGCCGATCCACCCGCGCACCCGCGTCGTCATGCAGGTGCCGGTGGAAGAACGGGACGTGAAGGCGGGCACCATCATCTGGCGTGATCCGGACAGCGGTGAGCGCTTCGAGACGCCGGTCACCGGCGGGCACTGCAAGCTGCAATGGAAACCGGACTGGGCCATGCGCTGGGTTGCGCTCGGCGTCGACTACGAGATGGCGGGCAAGGATCTTATCGACTCGGTCAAGCTATCCGCCCAGATCACCCGCGCGCTCGATGCCACGCCGCCAGAGGGCTTCAACTACGAGCTGTTCCTCGACGAGAAGGGCCAGAAGATTTCCAAGTCGAAGGGCAACGGCCTGACCATCGATGAGTGGCTGGGCTATGGCCCTGCCGAGAGCCTGGCGCTGTTCATGTTCCAGCGCCCGCGCGAGGCCAAGAAGCTGCACTTCGACGTGATCCCGCGCGCCGTCGACGATTACCAGCAGTTCCTTGGCGGCTACGCCCGGCAGGACTGGAAGAACTGTCTTGGCAATCCGGTCTGGCACATCCATGCCGGCGACCCGCCGGAGCCGGAGTTGATTGCGCAGCAGGGGGCTGATGCTGACAATGCCCCGCGCACGCAGGTCACCTTTGGACTGCTGCTCAACCTCGTGGCGGTGGCCAACTCCGAGAATAAGGCCGTGCTCTGGGCTTTCCTGCGCCGCTATGCGCCGGCGGTGACGCCCGAAACGCATCCGAAGCTCGACGCTCTGGTCGGCTACGCGATCGCCTATTTCCGGGATTTCGTGAAGACCGGGAAGAGCTACCGCGCCGCTGATGCCGTCGAAGAGTCCGCCTTGCAACGTCTCGATGCGGCGCTCGCCGCGCTGCCCGATGGCGCGACCCCGGAGCTGATCCAGGATGTTGCTCTGGATGCTGCCCGCTCCGAACCGCGTTACCAGAACCACCAGGCCAAGGGCGCCACGCCCGAACGCCCGGCGGTGACCGGCGAGTGGTGGAAGGCGATCTACCAGGTGCTGCTGGGCGAGGATCAGGGGCCGCGCTTCGGCTCCTTCGCCGCGATCTACGGCATCGCCAACACGCGCGCACTGATCGCCAAGGGCCTCTCCGGAGCGCTGATCGCCGAACACGAGGCCTTCATGAAGGCGCGTGGCTGACCAAGCCTGCTGATCGCATGAGAGCGAGCCCTCTCCTGCGGATCGTGGCGTGGCCGCGATGACAATGCTGAGGAACTGGCGGGTCCGGAACGTCGCACGCGGCGTCCCCCGGCGGCCGATGCTGACCCCGCTCGCCCTCGACCTTGCTGACCTCGCGGTGCTGGCCACCTCCTTCCTGTCCGGCGTCGTCGGCATGGCCGGCGGCATGATCCTGATGGGCATCCTGCGGCTGATGATGGACGTGACGGCTGCGATGGTGCTGCACGGCGTGACGCAGACCGCCGCCAATGGCTGGCGGGCCCTGCTCTGGCGGGCGCACGTCATCCGGCGCATCCTCGGCGGCTACATGGGTTGGTTCCTTTGCCATGTTCGCCCTGATGCGTCTGGTCGCCGCCGTGCCGGACAAGGCGTTCGCCTGCATCGCGATGGGGCTGACGCCTTTCCTCATCAAACTCATGCCGGATCGTTGGCGGCCGGACATCCTCAGGCGTGGCGGCGCTGTGCTGTGCGGCGCGGTGGTGATGATGGTCCAGCTTCTGGCAGGCGTTACCGGCGATGTGCTCGACACCTTCTTCCATAAGTCCACGCTTGACCGGAAGACCGTCGTCGCCACCAAGGCGGCATCCCAGACACTGGCGCATGTCCAGCGCATGGTGTTCTTCGGCACCTTGTCCGATGCCGGCGATATCTTCCCGCTCTGGGTCTATGGCGCGGCGATCGCCATTGCCTTTGCCGGCACGTCGCTGGCCGCATTGGCGCTCGCCCGCATCAGCGCAGCCAGCTTCCGGGCCTGGAGCCGCTCCATCATCCTCACCGTCAGCGCAATCTATCTCGCCAAGGGCCTCTGACTGGTGGCCGCAGGCTGAGTGACCCGTGCGCCCTATTGCAGGCGCACCGTGACGCTGTCGCTGGCCCCGCTGGCGTCGATCACCGAGACACGTGCGAAGCCCGCTCCGGCGGCTGGCAGCGTGGCGTCGCGACGGCTGACATTCAGCGCCACCGGTGCGCCATCGATCAGCCAGGTCATCGGCGCCACGCCGCCCAGGGCTTTCACTGTCAACTCGCGCAGTCCGCCACCGGCCAGATCGACGACGGCTCCATCAGGCGGAAAGGCGATCCGGATCGGTCCGCGCACCGAGGCGCTCATCGTCTTGGGGATGTCGCGGCGCAGATGGCGCAGCGGGGCGGGCAGGCTGGCATTGCGCCCGGCAATGGCATCGCGCGGCGGCGGCGCAGTCTCAGGTTCCATGCCGATGCGGGCGAAGGCGTCGAACAGCATGGGGGCTGCCACCTGCCGCGCCACCAGCCCCGGCACCGAGGCATTGTCAGGCCGGCCGACCCAGACCGCGATAGTGTGGCGGCGGTCATAGCCAATCGCCCAGGCGTCGCGGTAGCCATAGGACGTGCCGGTCTTGTAGGCGATGCGGCCATTGAGGGCATTGGCCGGGGCCGGCGCGCCACGCAGCACGTCGCCCACATACCAGGCCGCCAGCGGGTCGGTCAGCCTGCGCTCGTCGTCGTCCTGCGCCGGTCCCGCCGGCTCGCGCCAGTGCAGGGCGATGCTCTGCCCGCCACGCGCCAACCCGCCATACAGGCGTGCGAGATCGGCCAGCCGGATGCCGACGCCGCCAAGTCCGATGGCGAGGCCCGGCGAGCCGTCCTTCGGCAGCACGAGTTGGCCGCCGGCGCTGGTGAGGCGGCTGAGCAACCGCTGCGGTCCGACTTCGGCCAGCAGTTCGATGGCTGGCAGGTTTAGCGATTGCTGCAACGCCTGCCGCGCGGTCACATTGCCGAGGTAGCCGAGGTCGAAGTTCTCCGGCGCATAGGCCCCGAACCGGTTGGGCCGGTCTTCCAGCATCGTCTCGGGATGGGCGATGCCCTGCTCGAAGGCCAGTGCATAGATGAAGGGCTTCAGCGCCGAGCCCGGCGAGCGCACGGCCTGAGTCAGGTCAAGCGCGCCGGCCCGTTCCTGGCTCATCAGGCCAAGCCCGCCGACATGGGCGCGCACCGCACCTGTGGCATGTTCGACGACGAGGATCGCGCCTGCCAGCTTTGGCCCAAGCACCTCGATCCGCTCGCGCGCCAACCCTTCCAGCGTCGCCTGCCAGACCGCATCAATGCTGAGCCTGTGGTCCTTCATCGCCGGCTTCTCGGCCACGGCCCGCTCGGCAGCATGGGCGGCCAGCAGCGGAAAGAGCTGGCGGGCGGTCGGCAAGGGCTCGGCCAATGCCTGCACCGCTTCGTCCGGCGTCGCCAGTCCGGCTGACAGCGCCCGTCCGATCACGGCGGCGCGGGCGCGTGCGAGCGCCGTGCCGTGCCGGTCCGGCCTGCGGCTCTCCGGCGCTTGTGGCAGGGCCACAAGCAGGGCGCGTTCGGCCAGCGTCAGCCGCCGCGGCTCCTTGCTGAAATAGGACCAGGTGGCAGCCCGGATGCCTTCGAGGTTGCCGCCATAGGGAGCAAGGGTGAGATAGAGGTCGAGAATGCGCCGCTTATCGAGCCTGCGCTCCAGTTCGATGGCGCGCACAGCCTGCCGCAGCTTGGTCTGGACCGACCGTCCGCTGCGCGGCTCCAGCAGCCGGGCCACCTGCATCGACAGCGTCGAGCCGCCGGAGACAACGCGCCCTGAATCCAGCATCTGCCAGCCGGCTCGCAGCATCGCCAGCGGATCGACCCCGGCATGCGTCTCGAAACGCTTGTCCTCATAGGCGGTGAGCAGGGCTACAAAGCGCGGATCGACGTCGGCCACACTGACAGGCAGCCGCCAACGGCCTTCGTCGGTGGTGAAGGCGCGCAGCAGCCGCCCGTGCCGGTCCGACACGGTGACCGAGCGCTCATCTACCTCGCCGAGGTCGAGCGGGGGCAGCGCCTGCCAGAAGCCGGCGAGTCCGCCACCGGCCACCAGCGACACCGCCAGCATGCAGCCGGCAGCGGTCCGCGTCAGGCGCGCCGCGAGGCTGCTCACCGGCCCGTCACCTCGATCTGGCCATAGGCCGTGCGACCATATTTGCCGGGGCGATACATGTCCTCGATCACCGCCGGGGGATGCACGTAGCGTCCCGGCGAAACGGCCCGAACCATGTAGGCGACCGAGTAGATCGCCTGCCTGTCGTCCCAGCGGTCGAACACCGCCACGAAACGGTCGTCGCGATACTCCGTATGGGTCGGCTCGATCTCGCGCTTCAGCCAGCCCAGGCTCTCGACCTTGCCACTGTCGACGAGGCTGGGGTTGTCGATTTCCAGCCCGGCAGGCAGGTGGTCGACCAGCATCAGCGAGCCGCGCCGCTTCTCGCGCTCGGTCACCGTCAGCACCACGACCAGCCGGTCATTCTGCGCGACCGTGGCCGCATCGACCTTCTGCCCGTTGAGCCGGTAGTAGGTGCGTTCGATCTGGTAGCCCTGCATCGCCGCCGGCTGCGGCTCCAGCGGGTTGCCGCTGACCGTAAGCACGGCATCGACCGGCACGGAACCACGGTTGGCGATGACCAGCGGCCTGGCTTCCAGCGCCGAGGCGCGGTCGCTGCGGTGCAGCGCGCCGGAATGGTTCTGGCCGTCGACACTGAGGCTGATCTGGTTCGCGTCCCTGAGGCCCGCCTGTGCGGCGAGCACCAGCCAGGCATTCTCCTGCGTTGAGGTGTAACGGCTCGCCGTGCGCGCCTCACTGACCAGCGCCGCGGTCTGGATCAGGTCGGCGCCGCTGGCGTTGTTCTCTGCCGCCAGCGCCATGATCGCCGCCGCGTCGCGCAGGCGCGAGCCATAGTCGCGGCGCGAATCCGTCGGGCTGTCACGCAAGGCCGTGAGTGCAACAATGGCGTCCTTGAAGCCGCGCTCGGCCCTGGCCCTGTCGCCGAGCAGCGCCAGCGCCGCAGCGATCTGGGCCCGTGCCAGCGGGGTTGGGGCCTCGCTGAGGCGCGTGTCGATGATGTAGCGCAGGTCGCTCATAATCGGACGGCCGTTGCGGGCCAGCACATAGAGCGCGTAGGTGATTTTCTCGCCGCCGTCGCGCTGGAATTCGGGCTGGTTGACCACGGTGTTGCGCAGGCGGTCGAGCCCGATGTCGAGCGCCCGCTGCGGCACCGCGATGCCCTTCTCGCGGGCGCGTGTCAGGAAATCGAGCGCGAAGGCATCGAGCCATGGATCGTCGCCGCCCGCGGACCAGACCCCGAACGAGCCGCTCGAATCCTGCCGGGCCAGCACCCTGTCCACCGCATCGCGGATGCGTTCGTCGATCTTGTCGTCGAGGGCAAGGCGTTCACGGCTGGCAAGCTGGTTGACATAGAGCAGCGGAAGCGCCCGGCTGATCACCTGTTCGGTGCAGCCATAGGGGTAGCGGTCGAGCGCCGCCAGCAGCGCCGGCACATCGATGCCGCCGAACAGCGACACCGAGGTCGAGACCGAGCCGGACCCCGGCAAGAGATCCTGCGCCAGATCGGCGGACACGGTCAGGCTCTCGTTCGGCGCGATGCGCCGCACCACACGCCTGAGGATCGCGTCCGAACCCGGTGAAACCCGGATCGGCAGGCTGCGTTCCACGCCGGCCCCGCCCGGCCCTGTCAGCCGCACCGTCACGGCGGCATCGCCGACGCCGGAAGCCGTGACCGGGATGCTGAGCTGCGTGGCCTGGCCCGCCGCAAGTTGCAGGCGGCGCGACAGGGCATCCGCGGGCATGATCACCGGCCCGGACGGCACGACCTCGGCGGTATACTCGCCGGCCGGTCCCTCGATGTTGTCGATCCGCACATGGAAGCGCGACCGGTCGCCAAGCGACAGGAAACGCGGCAAGGTGGCCTGCGCCACCAGCGCGTCGCGGATGATGACCTCGCGCGAGGCCGTTCCGACGCGTCCCGCGCTCCACGCCATGACATCGACGCGCACCGCCCCGTCAAAGGCAGGGATGTCGAAGGAGACACGCGCCTTGCCGTCGGCACCGACCCGGATCACACCCGAATAGCGTGCCAGCGGCGCTTCGCGCGGCGGCGAGACGGATGTGTCGACGCCGGCATCACCGCCCGAGCGGATGGCTCCGCGCACGCCCTGCATGCCATCGATCAGGTAGCCGTAAAGATCCCGCATTTCGCCCGAGAGCTGGCGCTGCCCGAAGAAGTGCTCCGCCGGCTTCGGCGGCTCATGACGTGTCAGGTTGAGGATGCCGACATCCACCGCCGAGATCGTGACGAAGGCCTCTTCTCCGGCCTGAAGGCCCGCCAGGGTCACCGGAATGTCGAGGCTGGCACGCGGGCGGATTCGCTGCGGCAGGTCCAGCGTCACCGGCAGCGCTCTTGCCGCCCGGTCCACAGAGAACCATGCCACGCCCAGCGCCCGGCCCGGCATGCGCCGCGCCGCCTGATCGAGCGGACGATGCGCCAGCACCACCGCATAGGCGCCTGCGCCCCAATCGGCGATGGCAGCAAGCCGCACCTGCGTACCGCCAGCTGGCAGGTCCACCTCGCGCCAGGTCTGCACCTTGTCGCCGATGATCGCGACCGTGGCCCGCCCGGCAAAGCGTGGCTTGATATTGAGCACCATCGCCTCGCCGTTGGTGTAGCTGTCCTTGTCGAGCGCAACGTCGAGGACATCCGGCGCATCGGCGGTCAACTCGCCCGCGTGGCCCACCGAATAGGCCACCGAGGTCTGTGCACCGCCCATGCTGATGTCGAGCCGGTAACTGCCCCAGTCTGCAGGGATCGAGAGACGTGCCGGCTCACCGGTGCCGACATTGATCCGGCCATCGGCCACACGGCGGCTGGTGCGCGTGGCCTCGTAGTTCCAGCGCCCGTCGGCCAGATACCATTGCCAGGTGCGGTCGATGCGCGAGACGGTCCAGCTCAACCCGTCGCGGGCCAGCCGCGAGCCATCAGGGTTGGCCGCGATCACGGCGAACTGGGCCAGCGCGCCGGCGCTGAGACCACCATCGTCGAAAAGCTTCTTCACCGCCACGACAGGCCCGTCCAGCGCCACCGGCAGGGTCAGCTTGCGCTCGACCGCCCGGCCTCCGGCTTCGCCGACACGCAGCTTGATGGTCGCTTCGAGCGGGCGCTGGGCCTCGCTTTCGGGCAGTGTCACGGCCACCGTCGCCTTGCCCTGCGCGTCGGTGTTGCCCGCTTCCTCGATCTCCTTGGTGACGGGCTCGACCTTCTGGTCGGTCAGACCGACGAGATAGTCCTCATAGCCACGCAAGGGCGTGCGCGAGGCCGCCGCCAGCGAGACTTCGCCGTTGATCGCAAGCTCCGCACCGGGCGCGCCGTAGAGATACCGCGCGCTGACATCGACGCTGGCGGCGGACCCGGCCCGGATGCTGGTGGCCGCGGTCGCGAGCGTGACATCGACCCTGTCCGGAACGTAGTCCTCGACGAGGAATTTCAGCTCGCCAATCGGCCGCGCCTTGACATCGGCATAGGCCTCGATGCGCCAGGTGCCGCGCGCCGCAGCGCTGAACAGGGCCAGCGAATGGGCCCTGCCACCCGCGCCCTGATCGGCGACCACAGCACGTCGATGTTCGAGACCGTCAGGCCGCTTGTAGACCAGCGTCAGCGGCAGGTTCGGCACCACCTTGCCAGCACCGTCGCGCAACAGGGCCGTGACATTGATGGTCTCGCCGGGCCGGTAGACCCCGCGCTCGGTGGCGAGGAAGGCATCGAGGCCGACGGGCGCTGTGCGTCCCTTGACGCCCCTGTCCGACAGATCGAACGCAGCCGCAGCCACATCGAGGAAGCCGTAATCGCCCTTGCCATCGCTGGCCGCGACAATGGCCGGAGCCATGCCCTCGGTGCCGCGCGCCAGACCCGCATCGAAGCGGGCATAGCCAGCGGCATCGGTGTTGACCGTCGCCAGAACCTCGTTGTTGCGGGCGATGAGCCGGAGCGCCACCCCGCCCACGGGCTGTGCCGTGGCCAGAGACCGGGCCAGCACATGCACGCCGTCTTGGCCGGTGAAAGCGGTCAGGCCGAGATCCGACACGACGAACCACTGCGTCACGAGATCATCGCCGAAGCTGCCGTCATCCTCGCCGGCCGGGCCCTGGGCGGGCCGGCGCACCCGTGCCGTCATCACATGCACGCCCGGCTCCAGCGCCGGCAGCGCCTCGCTGACAGGAAAGGCCGTGATCATGTCGCGGTTGAGTTCGTTGCGCGTGGCCAGTTGGCCGGACCAGAGCTTGACACCCTTCTGCCGCTCGACGTCGCGCGCCGAGAACTCGCTGAGCTGCTTCATGAAATCTTCGGAGCGCACCGTCGGCGCGAGCGAGCGGTCGCCGATGCGGTAGACATCCAGCTCGACCTTGTCGGTGTTGACCGAGACGACTGGAATGCCTTCCTGCCCGGTGCGCGGCAGCACATAGTTGCGGCCGGTGAAGCGCACCTGCGGGCTGCGGTCGCGCACATAGATGTCGTAGTCGGCGGTCTTGAGCAGCTGTTCCTCGACGCTCGACGGCAGGCCCTGGCGCAGCACGATCCGGTAGCGCTCGCCGTGCTTGAGGCCATCGACGCACAATTGCTGGCCATCGGCCGTCACGGCCGGGCTGGTCGCGCCCTGCACCACCACGAAGGGCGCGAAATCGACCCGCCCGCGCGCCAGTGGCGCCGAGAAGGTGAAGCAGATGCGCGGCGTCGCGGCGTCGGAATCGACCTTGTAGTCGCGGATCTGGAAGCCGTGCTTCTCGCGCAGCTCCGCATAGGTGGCCCTCAGGCGCGGATTCTCGCCGGCGGCCAGGCTGAGCCTGTAGGTGTCCAGCGCCGGCCGCCACATTTCGCGGGCCTGATAGGCCCGGCCCAGCATCGCCAGCGCCGCAGCTTCCGCGGGCCGGCCCGCAGCCCGCTCGTAGGCGGCATAGGCAGCAGCTGTCGCGCGGTCGCGGTTGGTGTAGCGTTCACTCCAGTCCTGCGTTGCGTCAGCGATGGCCAGCGCCGTGTCGGCGAGGGCGAGCCAGCTGGCCCCGTCGCGCGGATCGGCCAGGACAGCCCCGGCGGCGGCGGCTATCGCCCCGCGTGTGTTGCCGGCCCTGATCGCGGTGGCGGCATCCTGCCGCCAGGTGGCAGCGGGCCGCGTCGCCGCATTGGGTTGAAGCCGCCTCAGGTCTGTCTCCAGCCTGACGGCATCGTTGCGCAGGTCCTCGCGCACCAGAGCTTTCTGCGCCTCGGCGGGGGGGATGGTCGCCGGGATGGCAAGCAGGCAAAGGCCGCACAGCAGCGCGGCCAGCAGACGGCTGGACATGAGCATTCTCCCCGAGGCTTCCCTGTCCCCGGCGATGACCTTACCAGCGCGCTTGGCAGGTGCAAGGCACTCGTCCCGCCCCGCGGTTTCTGCCGCATGATGCGCCCTCGACAAGGCGCGGAAGGGCTGCGACAGTATTGCGCTCAAGGCCTCGGCAACTGAGCAGGGGGGAGCGCCAGGATGTCCATCATTGCCAGACCTGCTGCTCTCAAGCCCCCCTCTGGCATGAGGGCCGCGCACCGGCTGCCGGGGGGTCTCCTGACCGGCCTTGCCCTTGGTGTTGCGATGCTCGCCCTCGCACCGGCTGCCGCGCAGGCCCAGCCTGCGCGGCAGCCGCCAAGTGCTGCAGCACCTGGCGCTCCCGCGCTCGATCCGGCACAGGCCGCCTCGAAGCTGGCCTATGACCGGCTGGACGAGGCCGAGCGCAAGGCCATCCAGAACGACCTGATCTGGACCGGCGATTTCAACGGCGTCGCCGGCGGTGAGTTCGGCAAGCGCACCTATGACGCGCTGCTGGCCTTCGAGCGCCGGTCCCAGGGCGTCAGCGACGGCATCCTGACCCCGCCCGAGCGCGCGGCCCTGACCCGCGCCGCCGATCAGGCCCGGCTGGCCATCCGCTTTGCCCCGATCACCGACCAGAGCACTGGCATCCGCATCGGGCTGCCGGCGGCCCTGCTGCCGGCCCGTGTGGCGGTGGAGAACGGCATGGTCTATCGCCGCCCCGATGGTGCCGTCACGCTCCAGCTCACCAGCCTGCCGGCGGCACAGGCCTTTGATGACCTGTTCGAGCGGCTCGGGCAGGACGCGCCTGGCCGCAAGGTCACCTACAGGCTCAGGCGGCCCGACTGGTTCGTGGTCTCCGGCGAGGAGGGTGGCCGGCGCTTCTATACAAGGCTGGCACAGGGTCCCGCCGCCATTCGCGGCTACACCTTCCGCTATCCGGTGGATCAGGCAGCCTCGCTCGACCGGATCATGATTGCCATTGCCAACAGCTTCGAGCCCTTCCCGGGGACCGATGTCGCGGCCAACCCCGCCCGTGTCGGCACGCCGCCGGCTGGTGCGGCTCCAGGTTCGACTCCCGGTGCGGCTCCGGCCCTCATCCGCCCGGCGATGACCGCGACCGAGCCGCGTCATGCGGTGTCCGGTGTTTCGGTCGGGCCCGGCAAGGTGCTGACCAGCGCTGCTGCGCTGGCGTCCTGCGCCGGTGCCAGCATTGGCGGCAAGCCGCTTGATGCCGCGCAGGTCACCGTGTTGGGCGATGTGGCGCTGCTGGCCTTGCCGGAGATCAACCGGCCGGCGCTGCTGCCATCCGGCGCTGCACCGGGCGCTGCCGTGTTCACCCTGTCCTTCGAGGAAAGCGCCTCCCGTTCGGTGATGGTCTCGTCCGGTCGCTGGCAGGGCGAGGGACCGCACGTGGCGTCCGCGCTCCAGATCGGTGCCGGCGGCGCGCCGGTGCTTGACGGCCAGGGCCGGCTCATCGGACTGGTGCGGGAAAGCCCTAAGGCCCAGCGCATGGTGGCCGGCGTGCTGGCCGAAAGCAGCTACCGCGTGATCCCGCTGGAGGCCTTTCGCGCTGCAATGCCCCAGCCTGCCGCTGCCGCGCAAGGCACCGAGCCGTCGCCGCGCCTGATCAACGCGGCCTCCGCCGCCCTGATCGAGATCCGCTGTTCTGGCCGGCAGTAGCAACTGGATGCCTGTGCTCAGATATCGCGCATGACACACACACAGGTCGCCATCATCGGTGCCGGTCCGTCCGGTTTGCTGCTCGGCCAGTTGCTGCACAGGGCCGGCATCGATGCCGTCATCATCGAGCGCAAGAGCGCCGCCTACGTGCTCTCGCGCATCCGGGCCGGCGTGCTCGAACAGGGCACCGTCGATGTTCTGGCGCGAGCCGGCGTCGGCGACAGGCTGAAGGTCGAAGGTCTGGTCCATCACGGGTTTGCGCTGGCCTTCGATGGCCGCCGCCGGCGGATCGATCTCGGTGGCCTGCTCGGTGGCCGCCATGTCACGGTCTATGGCCAGACCGAGGTGACCCGTGACCTGATGGACGCGCGGCAGGCAGCGGGCCTGCCCACCGTCTACGAGGCGGACGAGGTGGCGCTGCACGATTTCGATGGGCCGAACCCGCGTGTCTCGTGGCGCAAGGATGGCGTGTCACACAGCCTGTCCTGCGATGTCATCGCGGGCTGCGACGGCTTTCACGGCGTCAGCCGCGCCAGTGTGCCGGCTGCGTCCATCCGCACCTTCGAGAAGGTCTATCCTTTCGGCTGGCTCGGCATCCTGGCCGATGTGACGCCGGTCAGCCACGAACTGATCTACGCCAACCACGAGCGCGGCTTTGCCCTGTGTTCCATGCGCTCCGCCAGCCGCAGCCGCTACTACGTGCAATGCGCCATCGACGAGAAGGTCGAGGCCTGGTCGGACCAGCGCTTCTGGGACGAGTTGCGCCTGAGGCTCGATCCGGAGGCAGCGGATGCACTGGTCACCGGCCCGTCGATCGAGAAATCCGTGGCTCCGCTGCGCAGCTTCGTGGCCGAGCCGCTGCGTTTCGGGCGGCTTTTCCTCGTGGGCGATGCAGCCCACATCGTGCCGCCCACCGGGGCCAAGGGTCTCAATCTGGCGGTCGGTGATGTGCATTATCTGGCGACCGCGCTGGAAGAGCATTTCACCGGGGGCTCGCAAGCCGGCATCGATGCCTATTCGGCCACGGCCCTCGCCCGGATCTGGAAGGCTGAGCGCTTCTCGTGGTGGATGACCTCGATCCTGCACCGGTTTCCCGAAGGCGGGGATTTCGGCCAGCGCATGCAGATCGCCGAACTCGACTACCTGTTCTCCTCCGTCGCGGCGCAGACCGCGCTGGCCGAGAACTATGTCGGCCTGCCCTATTGAACGAGGCGGCTCCGGGCAGCAGACACGCGATTTGACTGGCAGCCTCCGGCCTCATCCGCTACCCAAGAAGCGGGGAGGGGGCCTTGAGGGAGAATGGTCATGAGTCGCCGCTTTGCCACACTCGATGTGTTCACACCCCATGCCCTCGCCGGTAATCCGCTGGCCGTCGTGCTCGATGCCGAAGGGCTAAACGATCACGTGATGCAGGCCATCGCCCGCGAATTCAACCTGTCTGAGACCGTGTTCGTCACGCCGCCGCAGGATGCGCGCTCCCGTTCGGCGCTGCGCATCTTCACCCCGGTGCGCGAGTTGCCGTTTGCCGGCCATCCGACGGTCGGCACGGCGGTGCTGCTCGCGATCCGAGATCACGGCGGCCATCATCGCCATGTCGCCTTCGACCTCGAAGAGAAGATCGGGCTGTTGCCCTGCTCGGTGGAGGTGCTGAGCGGAGCCAGCGGCAAGGCCGTGTTCTCGCTGCCGACCCTGCCGCGAAGCCTTGGCGCGGCGGCCAACGACATCGCCGCCGCCCACGCCATTGGGCTGAAGCCCGGCGATATCGGCTTTGAGCGACACAGCCCCAGCGTCTTCACGGCCGGCAACGGCTTCACCTTCATCCCGGTCAAGGACAGGGCCGCACTGGCGCGAGCCACCACCTTTTCGCCTGACTGGGGCACCGTGCGAGCCGGCGGCCACCCCAATGTCTATGTCTACACAAAGGACACGACGGAGCCGGGCCATCACTACCGCGCCCGCATGTTCGCCCGCGACATGGGCGGCTTCGAGGATCCCGCGACGGGCTCCGCGGCGGCAGCGTTCGCAGGCGTGGTTATGGCATTCGATGCGCCCGATGACGGCCAGCACAAGCTGACCATCGAGCAGGGCTACGAGATGGGTCGCCCGAGCCAGATCGACCTGCACCTGACGGTCGAGAACGGTGTGCTGGTCAAGGCCGCGATCGGCGGCACCGCGGTCATCGTCGCTGAGGGAACCTTGCTTCTGTGAGCGCGTCGATCATTCCCATCCGCACCGTCACGGCTCGCCGCGTCGATTTCGACTGGCCGTTCCGGCGCGAGCGCTCGGGCGAGATTGCCGCCCACTGGCAGGCGACTAAGGCCGAGAAGCCGGCCATTTTCAACGGTCAGGTGCTGCTGCAGTGCCGCGGCGAGGTCAGCGGCGACGGCTTCAGCGCCGACTATTTCGAACTCGACTATGCCAGCTTCATCGCCTGGCACCGCTGGGGTTATCCGCAGCAAGGCAGCGCGCAGATCCGCAACGGCTTTGCCATGGGCGCGCTGCGCAGCCGCGACGGCGCCTATGTGATGGGCGTGATGGCCAACCACACCGTCAATGCCGGACGCATCTACTTTGCCGCCGGTACGCCCGATCCCGGTGATGTGCTGGCCGATGGCACGGTTGATCTGGCCGGCTCGGTGATGCGCGAACTGGAAGAGGAGACCGGCCTTCTGCCCAGCGAGGTCAGCGTCGGCGAGGGCTGGCGCGTCATCCTCAGCGACGAGCGCGTGGCCTACATGCGCGATCTGGTCATCGACCTGCCCGGCGAGGAGGCTCGCACCCTGATCCGCGACCGGCTGTCGCGCCAGAGCGAACCAGAGCTGGCCGACATTGTGCTGGCCCGGTCGGCTGCCGATATCGACGAGGCGCGCATGCCGCTGTTCATGCAGGTGTTCCTGCGCGATGTGTTCAAGACCCGCTGAAGGATCCCCGAGATGACAGCCCTGCCCGCCAACAATCCCTTCGCAGCGCCCTGGAACACGCCGTTCGGGCTGCCGCCCTTTGCCAGTATCCGGCCGGAACACCTGTCACCGGCCCTGCATGTCGCGCTGGCGGCGCATGCGGCAGAGATCGCGGCGATTGCCGGCGAGACCGCGCCGGTCAACTTCGCCAACGTCATTGACGCGCTGGAACGCGCCGGCGAGGACCTCGACCGCGCGGCGGCTGTCTTCTACAACCTCGCAGGTGCGGACACCAACGAGGCGCTCCAGCAGATCGAGCGCGAAATGGCGCCTGTGATGTCGCGGCACTGGTCGGCCATCGGCATGAACCCGGCGCTGTTTGCGCGCGTCGATGCGCTGCATGCCATAAGGGACAAACTCGGCCTGACAGCGGAGCAGGCGCGGGTGCTGGACCTCACCCACAAGGGCTTCGTGCGCGCCGGTGCGAGGCTGGGTGAGGCCGACAAGACCCGCCTGAAAGCCATCAACGAGCGCCTGTCGACGCTCGGCACGCAGTTCTCGCAGAACGTGCTCAAGGACGAGGCCAGCTATGCGCTGATCCTCGACAGCGAAGCCGATCTGGCCGGCCTGCCGGATTTCCTGAAAGCCGCCATGGCCAAGGCTGCCGAGGATCGCGGCCACAAGGGCAAGCATGCGGTGACCTTGCCGCGCTCTATCATCGAGCCGTTCCTGACCTTCTCTTCCCGCCGTGACCTGCGCGAGAAGGCCCGCAAGGCCTGGGATGCGCGCGGAGCCAACGGCGGCGAGACGGACAACCTCGCCGTGGTGGCCGAGATGGTGCGGCTGCGGGCGGAGAAGGCCCGGCTGCTGGGCTATGCCAGCTTCGCCGCCTTCAAGCTCGATGACACCATGGCCAAGACACCCACCGCCGTGCGCGGTCTGCTCGAACTGGTCTGGGCCCCGGCACGGCGCAAGGCCGCGCGCGAAGCCGCCGATCTCGCACTTCTGGCCCGTTCCGAGGGGCAGAACGACCCGATTGCCGCCTGGGATTGGCACTACTATTCCGAGAAGGTTCGCAGCCAGCGCTTCGCGCTGGATGAGGGCACGCTCAAGCCATACCTCCAGCTCGACCGGATCATCGAAGCGTCCTTTGAGTGCGCCACCCGCCTGTTCGGGCTGGTGTTCAAGGCCCGACCCGATCTTGAGGGCTATCATCCGGATGTGCGCATCTGGGAGGTCAGCGATAGTGGCGGCCGGCATATCGGCCTGTTCCTTGGGGACTATTATGCCCGGCCGTCCAAGCGCTCGGGTGCGTGGATGAGTGGCTATCGCCGTCAGGATAACCTGGATGGCGAAGTCCGCCCGATCATCGTCAATGTCTGCAATTTCGCGAAACCGGCGACAGGCCAGCCCGCGCTGCTTTCGTTCGACGATGCCCGCACGCTGTTCCATGAATTCGGGCATGCGCTCCACGGCCTGCTCTCCGATGTCGTCTATCCCTCAGTCGCCGGCACGGCGGTCTCGAGGGACTTCGTCGAGTTGCCGTCGCAGCTTTACGAGCACTGGTTCAGCACGCCCGAGGTCATGGGCCGCTACTGCGTGCATGCCGGCACGGGCGAACCGATGCCGCAGGCGCTGATGGACAAGGTCAAGGCGGCGCAGACCTTCAACCAGGGTTTCGCCACCATCGAATATACCTCGTCCGCGCTGGTCGATCTGGCCTTCCACGAACTCGAAGAGCCGGGCGACATCGACCCGCTGGCTTTTCAGGCGGCGGAACTGGCGCGCATCGGCATGCCGCCGGAGATCGGCATGCGCCACAAGACGTCACACTTCACCCATGTCTTTTCGGGTGATGGCTACTCGTCCGGCTACTACTCGTATCTCTGGAGCGAGGTCATGGATGCCGACGCCTTCGATGCCTTCCGCGAGACCGGCGATGTCTTCGATGCCGCCACTGCCGAAAAGCTGAAGCGTTTCATCTACGCGACCGGCAACAGCCGCGATCCGGCAGACCTTTACACTGCCTTCCGTGGCCGCATGCCGAGCCCGGCGGCCCTGCTGGAAAAGCGCGGCCTCGCTGACGCCTGAGCGTCTTGGTGCACCGCGCCGGTCAGCCCTGGGCCAGTAGCCCAAAGGCGGAAGGATGCCATAGCGGCGCATAGCCGCCTCGCAAGGCTCGAAGCGTGGTCGGCGGGGTCAGCACCTCGGCCTCGCCGCCCGGCAAGGGACGGCGCTGGCCATAGCCGTGATGGGACCAGGCCAGCAGTTGCCCTTGCTTCACCGCGTGGGCCTGTCCGCTGAGCCGCACCATCGCCCCGTCCGGCAAAGCCGCGAAGGGCAGCCGGTGCACGATCTGGGTCCTGCCGAGGCGGCGCTCGCGGTCAAGCTGTGCATCCAGTGCCGGGCAGGGCGGCAAGGTCCGGTCCTGCCCATCGGCCATGGCGGCCGCTCGCCGGAAAGCCATCGCGTCCATGCGCCGGCATTCCATGCAGGGCCGGTGCCCGGCGGCCAGCGCCGTCACCTCGTCGCAGAAGAACAGTTCGGTGTAACCGTCCTGCCAGACCTGCCGCTGCCGGCCCTTGAAGGCCAGTACGCAGATAATCCATTGGCGGCTGGCCCATGGCCGATGCGGCACGGCCTGCCTTGCCAGATCGTGGAAACGGCCACCGCGATTGCCCATCAGCAGGCCGCGCGCGACGTTGGCCTCCAGACCCTGGAACGGCGTGACCCGGTTGGGCAGCGGCATGGCAACAGGCTCCAACGTGCGGGTGCAGCGACGAACTGGCCCGTTGACCATGCCACCGGCCATGCGGCACGGTCCAGCCATGCAATGGCTTGACCAGATCAAGCGGGCCGCCAGCCTGCCAGCCGCGTGGCTGATTGCGACAGACCAGATGCCCCGCACGCGGCGGGAGCGGTCAGCGCTGCGCCATGCCACCAGCGCGGTGATCCTGTCCGAACACTTGGCCCTGCCGCTCGCCGGTATCCGGCTGGGTCACGAGCCTTCGGGCCGCCCCTTCCTTGCCAGTCCCTGCGTTGCGAGCTTGCACTTCTCGCATGCCACCCGCGACGGGATGGTGCTCGTGGCGCTGGCGGCAACACCAGTCGGGGCCGACATCGAGCGTGTCGGGGCTGGACCGATCCCCTATGCAGCCTTGCACCGCGCCGAACAGATCTGGCTTTGCCAGGTGCCCGAGCCGGAGCGCGACTTGGCCTTCGCCACACTCTGGGCCGCGAAGGAGGCCCACGGGAAATGGGCGGGAACCGGATTGCCGGAAACCGACCGAATCGCCGTGATGCCAGGCCAAGACGGGCGCTGGCACGTGGCTGGCGAGGCCGGCCTCTGTGTCCGCGTAAGGGCGATCACCCTCGGTGACCGGCGCTATGCCGCAGCCGTGGTCTTCGCCGGCGCTATCGTGTCAGCAACCTTGTGATGCAGCGTGCGCTGCGGCTCACGCCGCCGCGCGCCGCCCCCTGATGAGATAGCCCGCAATGATCACGACAGCCGCTCCAATCGCCGCCGCGCCGTAGTGGGGCAAGGCCGAAGGCCCCATTCCCTGCGGGTTGACCGATACGGGCACATCGACGACCCAGGATGGGATCACGGTCTTGAACCAGCCGAGAACCGCCACATCACTCACGATCATCTCGCCGGCAATCCAGCCCAGCAGCGCCGCGCCGAGCCAGATCAGGATCGGGAAGCGGGTCAGCAGGTCCATGATGATCTGCGAGCCATAGATGATCAGCGGGATCGATAACAGAAGCCCGAAGATGAACAATTCGGGATGCCCGCGCGAGGCGGCGGCGATGGCGATCACGTTGTCGAGGCTCATCACAGCGTCCGCGATTGCGATGGTCTTCACGGCGCGCCAGAGGCTGTCCGAGCTTTCGATGCCGTCATGCGCTTCTTCCTCGCCGACCACGAGCTTGATGGCGATCCAGAACAGCAGCAGGCCACCCAGAACCTTGAGAAAAGGCAGGCCCATCAGATACGAGACGACCAGCGCAAAAACGATGCGCAGAAAGATGGCGGCGCCAGCCCCGAGCCAGATGCCGATCTTGCGCTGCTTTTCCGGAAGCGAGCGGCAGGCCAGCGCGATAACCACGGCGTTGTCGCCCGACAGAAGCAGATCGATCCAGACGATTTGCAGAACGGACAGCCAGAACTGGCTTGACATGAAGTCCATGGCGAGTGGCGTCTCCTGCAAATTCACAGTCTAGCGCTGCTATTGTGTCTCCTTATCGTGGTCAAGCAAGTCTGGCGTCAAGCCGTTCACGCATCAGGATCGGGCAATCGCTGGAAACGCGGTTGCATGTCGCATGGCTGTCATCCCCGGCGGCCCACGTGGCCGGGAATGGAATCCAGAAAGTCTCGCTTCAGCCGCATGGATCCCATTCCTGCGTCAAAGGTGCGCCAGGGATGACATTGGTTCAGTGATGGGCCTTCAAGCCATTGCCCTGCATATCAGGACTGGCCCGTCGGCAGCAGCTCATCCCAACGCAGCCTCGATGGCCTTGCCGGCGGCCTCGGTTCCGGCGCTGCCGCCCAGGTCGCGGGTCCGCGTCCGGGCATCGGACAGGCCGCGCTCGCAGGACGCGACGATGGCTGCGGCGGCATCGGTTTCGCCGAGATGTTCGAGCATCATCGCCGCCGACCAGATCTGGCCGACCGGGTTGGCGATGCCCATGCCGGCAATATCGGGCGCGGAGCCATGCACTGGCTCGAACAGCGAGGGGAAGTCGCCCGTCGGATTGATGTTGCCGGAGGGCGCGATGCCGATGGTGCCGGTGCAGGCCGGCCCCAGGTCGGAGAGGATATCGCCAAACAGGTTGGAGGCCACGACCACATCGAAATAGTCCGGCTTCAGCACGAAATGGGCGGTCAGGATATCGATATGGAACTGGTCGGTGCGGACATCGGGATACTTTTTGGCCATCTCCGCAACGCGCTCGTCCCAGTAGGGCATGGTGATGGCGATGCCGTTGGACTTGGTCGCGCTGGTCAGGTGCTTCTTGGGCCGTGATTGGGCCAGATCGTAGGCGAACTTCAGGATGCGGTCGACGCCGATGCGCGTCATCACCGTTTCCTGCATCACCATCTCGCGCTCGGTGCCGGCAAAGATGCGCCCGCCAATCGAGGAATACTCACCCTCGGTGTTCTCGCGCACCACCCAGAAATCGATATCGCCCGGCTTGCGGCCCGCCAGCGGCGAGGGCACGCCTGGCATCAGGCGAACGGGACGCAGGTTGACATACTGGTCGAAGGCCCGGCGGAACTGCAACAGCGAGCCCCACAGCGAGATGTGGTCGGGGATCTTGGCCGGCAGGCCGACAGCCCCGAAGAAGATCGCATCGTGCTTGCCGATCTGCTCCTGCCAGTCATCCGGCAGCATCTTGCCGTGTTTCGCGTAGTAGTCATACGAGGCGAAATCGAAGTGATCGAGCCTGAGCTCGAAGCCGAACAGCTTCGCTGCCCTCTCGAGAATGCGCACGCCTTCGGGCATGACCTCCTGCCCGATGCCATCACCGGCGATCACGGCGATGCGATAGACGCGGTTGCTGCGGGTCATGCTGTCTCTCCATCAAAAAAGGCAAGGAAGGCCTCGGCCACCTGATCAGGCAACTCTTCGGCGAGATAATGCCCGCCGGGAAGGGTGTGGCCGCGCACATCGGATGCGCGTTCTTGCCATAACGCCAGCACATCGAAGCAGTGGTTGACCGCGCCATGCTCGCCCCACAGCGCCAGCAGCGGCTGGCTGAGCTTGCGCCCGCCATCGGCATCATCATGGGCGATATCGATCGAGGCTGCGGCGCGATAATCCTCGCAACTGGCGTGGATGGTGGCCGGATCGGCAAAGCAGCGCAGGTATTCGGCCAGCGCGGCGGGGTGGAACGGTGTCATGCCCGCCGAACCGGAGCCGCATTTCTTCAGCCAGTAGGCCTCTGGGTCCGCCCCGATCATCCGCTCTGGGAACGGCGCGGGCTGGATCAGGAAGAACCAGTGCCAGTAGGCCCGCGCGAACGCATCCGTCGTGCCGGCATACATCTCTCGCGTCGGCGCGATGTCGAGGGTCGCCAGTTTCAGCACCGTGTCCGGGTGATCGAGCGCCATGCGGTGGGCAACGCGGGCGCCGCGATCATGGGCGCCGACAATGAACCGGTCATGGCCCAGCGCCGCCATGGCAGCCACAAGATCGGCCGCCATCGCCCGCTTGGCATAGGCGGCGTGACCGGTGCCGCCTTCGGGCCTCGCACTGTCGCCATAGCCGCGAAGATCGGCGGCGATGATGGTGAAATACCGTTGCAGCCTTGCCGCGACCTTGTGCCAGAGCACATGGGTCTGCGGGTAGCCGTGCAACAACAGCAGCGGCGGGCCTTCGCCGCCGGTACGTAGCCGCACGTGACTGCCTGGAACCGCGACATCGAGCAGCCTGAAGCCGGGGAAAAGCCCGGCCACGCCAGGGTTTGGCTCGCAGCGTTCGGTGATCGGCATCTGTGTTCCGTTCAAAGCAGTGTCAGCCCGGATGGACAAAGCCTGCGGAAGTTGCTTATTCAACCCAAAACAAAAGCACAATTCGGGACGGACAGCGCGCGATGATCAGACCAAGGATTGCGGCCCCGCAGGACTTCGCTGGCGGACTGTTTCTCATCGCCATCGGACTCGGCGCGCTCTGGGCATCATCGGGTCTCGGCATGGGCACCTTGCGCGCCATGGGCCCTGGCATGCTGCCCAAGTCGCTCGCCGTCATGGTCGCCGGGCTGGGCGTGCTGCTGCTGATCACCTCGATCAGGGTCGAAGGGCCTGCGCTCGACCGCTGGTCGCTGCGAGGGCTGATCTTCGTGTTGCTCGGGGCATTCCTGTTCGCGCTGACCATCCGGGGCAGCAACCTACCCTTCGGCTTCACCTTGCCGGCCATCGGCCTGATCGCCGCCGGCCCGCTGGTCGCCATCGTTTCCGCATTCGCCTCGCCCGAGACGAAGTGGACCGAGGTGCTGCTGTTCGCGGCCTTCATGACGGCGCTGTGTGCCGGCATTTTCAAATACGCGCTGGGTCTGCCGATCCCGCTCGCGCCCTGGCTGCTGGGATACTGAAAGCATGGACCTGTTTTCCAATCTCGCGCTGGGCTTCGGCGTTGCTCTGTCGCTGAAGAACTTGGCCCTGTGCTTCACCGGCTGCTTCATCGGCACGCTGATCGGCGTCCTGCCCGGCGTGGGTCCGATCGCCACGATTGCCATGCTGTTGCCGATCACCTTCGGCATCGATCCGGTCGGCGCGCTGATCATGCTCGCGGGCATCTACTATGGCGCGCAGTATGGCGGCTCGACCACGGCTATTCTGGTTAACATTCCCGGCGAAGCCACGTCGGTTGTCACCACGCTTGACGGCCACCAGATGGCCAAGCAGGGCCGCGCCGGCGTGGCGCTGGGCATCTCGGCCATCGGCTCGTTCATTGCCGGCTCCGTCGCGACAATTCTGATTGCCGCCCTGGGTGCGCCGCTGACCCGCATGGCGCTGCTGTTCGGACCTGCCGAATACTTCTCGCTGATGGTGATGGGCCTGTGCTTCGCGGTCGTGCTGGCGCGCGGCTCGATCCTGAAAGCCATCGCCATGATCCTGCTCGGCCTGCTTTTCTCGACGATCGGCACCGATCTCGAAACCGGGCAGGAACGCATGACCTTCGGCTTCGCGCCCCTGTCGGACGGGCTCGATTTTGCCGTGCTGGCCATGGGCATTTTCGGTTTTGCCGAGGTCATCAAGAACCTCGAAAACCCCGAGACGCGCGATGTCGTCCGCCAGAAGGTCGGACGCCTCCTGCCGAATCTCGCGGAGATGAAGCAATCAGCCCTGCCGATCGTGCGGGGCACATTCCTCGGCTCGGCACTCGGCATCCTGCCCGGAAACGGCGCAGTGCTCGGCCCCTTCGCCAGCTACACGCTGGAAAAGAAACTTGCGAAGGACTCGTCGCGCTTCGGACGGGGCGCGATCGAGGGCGTAGCCGGGCCTGAAAGCGCCAACAATGCCGGCGCGCAGACCTCGTTCATTCCGCTGCTGACGCTCGGCATCCCGCCCAACGCGGTGATGGCGCTGATGGTCGGTGCCATGACCATCCACGGCGTCATTCCCGGCCCGCAGGTGATGACCAAGAACCCGCAACTGTTCTGGGGCATGATTGCCTCGATGTGGATCGGCAACCTGATGCTGCTGATCATCAACCTGCCGCTCATCGGACTTTGGGTGAAATTGCTGAAGGTGCCTTACCGGCTGATGTTCCCGGCCATCCTGTTGTTCTGCTGCATCGGCATCTACTCGATCAACAACTCCCCGGTCGATGTGGCAATGACCGCCTTCTTCGGTTTGTTCGGCTACGCGCTGATCAAGTTCGGCTTCGAGCCAGCCCCGCTGCTGCTCGGCTATGTGCTGGGCCGGCTGCTGGAAGAGAAGATGCGGCAGGCGCTGATCATCTCCAGGGGCTCGTTCATGACCTTCGTCGAGCGCCCGATCTCGGCCGGCCTGCTGGCCGTCGCCGTCGTTGTGCTTGTCGTGGCCCTGCTGCCGTCGATCTCGAAAAAACGCAACGTCGTCTTTACTGAGTGACAAGCGGGCGGCATCGCCGAATGTCCGGCGGTACTGCATCGGGTCGCGCTCGCTCCCGATGTCGAGAAAACAGGCTTCAAATTGCTGATTGGCGCGTTATGTACGTTATGTATGCGTCACAGGCTTGGACGTGCCGCACATCCCCTCGGCACGTCACATACACGCCGCGCCCAACAACACCACCACACCCACCCCGGAGGAATGCTTCATGACCATCCTGTCCCGCCGCACCATGCTCGGTGCTGTTTCTGTTGCGGCATCGCTCGGCTTTGCCGGTGCTGCCCAGGCCCAGGCCTATCCCAACAAGCCGATCACGATGTTCGTCGCCTTCGCGGCCGGCGGTCCCACCGACGTGATCGCCCGCATCGTTTCCGAGCACATGTCCAAGACGCTCGGCCAGCAGATCGTCATCGAGAACGTGGCCGGGGCCGGTGGCACCACCACAACCGCACGCGTCGCCGCTGCTGCGCCTGACGGCTACACCCTGATCATGGGCCAGATGGGCACGCACGCCGCAGCGCCTGCCCTCTATCCCAACCTGAAGTACAACCCGATCACCGATTTCACGCCCATCGGCATTGCCGGCATCACGCCGATCGTCATCGTCACCAAGAAGGATTTCCCGGCCAACAACCTGCGCGAGTTCGTGGCCTATCTGAAGGCCAATCCGGGCAAGGTGAACCAGGCCCATGCGGGCGTCGGCTCCACGGCCTTCACCACCTGCGTGCTGCTGACAGCCCAGATCGGCGTGCCGAAGCTCAACGCCGTCGCCTATCGCGGCACCGGCCCGGCTCTCAACGATCTGGTCGGCGGTCAGGTCGATTTCATGTGCGACCAGGTTACCAACCTGACGCCGCAGATCCTCGCCGGCAACATCAAGGCCATGGGCATCGCCACGCCTGCGCGCCTGCCAGTCCTGCCCAATGTTCCGACCACGGCCGAAGGCGGTCTGCCCGAATACCAGATCAGCGGCTGGAACGGCATCTTCGGCCCCAAGGGCCTGCCCAAGGATATCCAGGACAAGCTGGTCGATGCGCTAAACAAGGCGCTAGAGGACCCCACCACCAACAAGCGCCTTGCTGATCTCGGCACCGTGATCCCGAACGCCCAGGAGCGTGCGCCCGTTGGCATGGCCGCCGTGCTGGCCCGCGACATCGCGCTGCTCGACAAGCCCCTGCGCGATTCAGGAGCCGTCGGTCAGTAAGACCGATGGCCTGAAGATTGCTCCTGTCTGAACGGCGGGCCTTGCGGTCCGCCGTTTTCATGTAAAGGACCGACGATGCGAACCGTTCGACTGCCGATCATCCCCATCACGGCGGCGGCCTTCGCCCCGTTCGGCCGCATCTTCGCGCCGCCGGGCGAGCGTGATTTCGGGCGCGACAATTTCGATGGCTGGATCATGCCCTTTCAGGCCGAGGGGCCGCCGCGGCTGCAATATGTCCGCTACAAGCCGCGGGACCACGCGGTGCAACTGATCGAACAGCACCTGCACGTCACCGAGACCCGCCAGCAGATCAGCGGCTCGCACTGCGTGCTGGTTGTAGCCGCGCCGTCGGTCGAGCCGCCCGAGCCGGACACGATGACCGCCTTCAATCTGTCCGGTCACGGCATCATGTTGCATCCGGGAGCCTGGCATTCCATCGATGCCTACCCGCTGGGACAGGAGCCGGGCGACTATCTGTTCCTGTCCGAGGAGGCCACAGTCAGGGAATTGTTCGACGGAACGGCCTCCCCAAGGCGCTCGCGGGTGCACGACTTCGCGAAGGCCAGCATCAATCTGGTCTTCGGCTGATCACTTCGTACCGAACATCCGGTCGCCCGCATCGCCGAGGCCCGGCACGATGTAGCCGTGATCGTTGAGGTGGCTGTCGATCGCGGCGGTCCAGATCCGGACATCTGGGTGTGCGGCGCGCATCTTGGCGATGCCTTCCGGCGCAGCCAGCAGGCAGACGAAGCGCAGGTCATGCGCGCCGCGCTGCTTCAGCCGGTCTACAGCAGCAATGGCGGAATTCGCGGTGGCCAGCATCGGGTCCATGACAATCACGGTCCGGTCGGCGATGTCGGACGGGGCCTTGAAATAGTATTCGACCGCCTGCAACGTTTCGGGATCGCGGTAGAGCCCGATATGGGCGACGCGCGCCGCCGGCACCATTTCCAGCATGCCGTCGAGAAAGCCCACGCCGGCGCGCAGGATCGGGGCAAACACCAGCTTCTTGCCGGCGATTACCGGGGCCTGCATGGTTTCGAGCGGCGTCTCGATCGTGGTCATGGTGATCGGCAGGTCGCGCGTGATCTCGTAGCACAGCAGCATCCCGATCTCGTTGAGCAACTGACGGAAGCTCTTGGTCGAGCGTTCCTTGTCGCGCATCAGGGTCAGCTTGTGCTGCACCAGCGGGTGGTCGACGACGGTGACGCCTTTGTCTGTGCTGGCCATCTGGGCTGCCTCATACTCGTGAAGAATTCGTCGACATCATACAGCCCCGATGCCTGCCGGGGAGGGTGCGAGGCCGCCATCCACGCGCTTTTTGCGTCTGTCCGGGCAGGTGCTGCTCAAGGGCACCTGCAAAACCGCTTCCCACCCGAGCCTGACTGGTTCTAGACAAGGATCATGACCAACGTAGCCTACAGCCTCGATCCCCGCCTCGCCGCCGACACGTTGCCCGTGGCCGAATGGCCGCTCTGCCAGGTGCTCCTGATCAACGATGCCCGGTTCCCATGGCTGGTGCTGGTGCCGCGCCGCGCAGGCGCCAGCGAGATCATCGATCTCGCCGCCGATGACCGCCGCCAGCTCAGCGCCGAGATCGACCGCGCCGCAGCGGCGTTGCTCCGGACGGTGCCCTGCCACAAGCTCAACATCGGGGCACTCGGCAATGTCGTCGCGCAACTGCATGTCCACGTCATTGCCCGCACCCGCATAGACGCGGTCTGGCCCAAACCCGTCTGGGCGCAAGGCACGGCCGAAAGCTACGATGAGGCGGTCGCTGCCGATCTGATTCGCCGCCTCACCGCCGCTTTTGCCGCCTGATCCCACACCTGCCCTGCGCTTCTTTAGCAGGTGCCTTTCCATGGATGATGCTTCTGCCATGACCGAGCCCGGCCTTCCGTACGCACGGGACGAGTTGTCCGCCAGCACCGGCTTCGGCAGCAATCTGACCGATCGCGCCGCCGAACTGCGTGACCATGACGCGCCGCGGGCTGCCTTGAGGATGGCCGAGGGTGCGCGCTTCGCCGTGGTAGCCGGGGAAAAGCCGGTCCTGCGCCGCCGGCCGGGAGGGCTCACGATCTGGCATGAGGCTGGCGAACTCGGCCTGCTTGGTGCCATCGATCACGAGGTCTTCCTCGGGCGCGATGCGGGTGCCGGGCGCTTCGGCGTGCGCATCGCGGCGGATCTCGCCGAGGCCCTGAAAGCGCGTGAGGATTTGCTGCTGCTCGATCTGCGTGCCGTCGCCGTGCAGAGCTTGCTGCCCGCCGCCGAGCTCGGCGCGCTTGGCGAAACCAAGGCGATGACCGATTGGCATGCGCGCCACCGGTTCTGCGCCAATTGCGGCCAGCCGACGCGCGCGGCGTCCGGCGGCTGGAAGCGCGAATGCGACGGCTGCGGTGCCCAGCATTTCCCGCGCACCGACCCGGTCACCATCATGCTGGTGGTGCGCCACGATCCTGCGTTGGGCGATGTCTGCCTCATGGCGCGGCAGTCACGATTTCCGCCCGGCATGTATTCGTGCATTGCCGGCTTCGTCGAGCCGGGCGAAAGCTTCGAGGATGCGGTGCGTCGCGAGACGCTGGAAGAGACCGGCCTCGTCGTCGGCTCCGTGCGATACCTCGCCTGCCAGCCCTGGCCGTTTCCGTCCTCGCTGATGATCGGCTGCATCGCCGAAAGCCTGACCAGCGCGATCACCCTCGATGAGACCGAACTGGAAGCCGGGCGCTGGTTCACGCGCGCCGAAGCGGAGCTGATGCTGGAAGGCCGCCACCCGGAAGGCTTCACCCCGCCGGTGCACATCGCCATTGCCCACACGCTGCTCAGGGCATGGCTGGCGATGTGAGGCTGGATTGGCCGTTCTGCGGTCAGCCTTCCTTGAAGCTCTCGCGGAACAGATTGGCGGGATAGACGCCGAGCACCTTCACCTCGCGGGAGAAATAGTCGAGCTCCTCCAGCGCCCGCTTCAGCGCCGGATCGTCCGGGTGGCCTTCGACATCGAGATAGAACATTGTCGCGAAGAAGTGCCCGTCGAGCATGTAGCTTTCCAGCTTGGTCATGTTGACGCCGTTGGTGGCGAAGCCGCCGAGCGCCTTGTAGAGCGCCGCCGGAATGTTGCGCACCCGGAAAACCAGCGTGGTGATGGTCGTGCCATTTCCGGCGCGGGCATACTCCGGATACTTCGACAGGATGACGAAGCGTGTGGTGTTGTGCTTGGCGTCCTCGATGTCCTCCATCAGGATATCAAGGCCGTAGATCTCGGCAGCCAGCCGCGAGGCGATGGCAGCGCGCGATGGATCGCCCGCCTCCGCCACGATGCGGGCCGCCCCCGCGGTGTCGCCGGCAACGACCGACTTGAGGTTCAGCTTTTTGATGATCTTGCGTGTCTGGCCGAGCGCCACGACGTGGCTTTCCGCCGTCTTGATCGTGGCCAGGGTCGCGCCCTTCACAGCCATCAGCTGGAAGCGGATCGGCAGGAAGAACTCGCCAATGATATGCAGGCCCGAACCGGGCAGCAGATGGTAGATGTCACCGACCCGGCCCGCCAGCGAGTTCTCGATCGGGATCATGCCATAGCGCGCCGTGCCGTCGCTGACGGCAGCGAGCGCATCCTCGAAGGTGGGGCAGGGCATGGGCTCGCAGTCAGGAAACACCTGCAAGGCGGCATTCTGCGAGTGGGCTCCGGGCTCGCCCTGATAGGACACGACGACAGACATGGTGGTTTCCTTCAATAAGGCAGGGAGGCCGTTACAGCACGGCGCGGGCGCGTTCGAGATCGGCTGGCGTGTCGACGCCGCGCGGCACATGGCCGATCAGGCGGACATCAATGCGCATGCCGTCCTCCAGCGCGCGCAGCTGTTCCAGCTTCTCGCGCTGCTCCAGCGTCGAGGGTGGCAGGCTGACGAAGCGCTCCAGCGCCCGCCGGCGATAGGCGTAGACGCCGACATGGTGATAGAGCGGCCCTTCGCCGGTGGGCGCGGTGGCGCGGGTGAAATACAGCGCCCGCATCCGGCCCGGCGACAGCATCGTGCCGATCAACTTGACGACGCTGGGCGCGGTCTTCTCGTCCTCGTCGACGATTTCGGCGGCAAGGGTCGCGATGGCCACCGCCGGGTCGGCCAGCGGCTCGATCGAGATCGCGACCGCAGCCGGATCGATGGTCGGGAAATCGCCCTGGAGGTTGACGATCACGTCATGACGGCCCTCCGGGTCCAGCGCGTCCGCCGCTTCCTTGATGCGGTCCGAGCCCGACTGGTGATCAGCGCGCGTCATCACGGCGACACCGCCCACCGCTTCGACAGCACGGGCGATCTCGGCCGAATCAGTGGCGACCGCGACAGGCCCGATGCCAGCCTCCATGGCCCTGCGCCAGACATGCACGATCATCGGCTGGCCATTGATGTCGGCCAGCGGCTTGTTCGGCAGGCGCATCGCGGCAAGCCGTGCCGGGATCAGGATCAGCGGATCGGACATGGATGGCTCGGGGAATACGGGCGGGCGGAAACGGACGGCATCGGAAGCATGGGTCTTGTCTCGACCAGCGGGGCTGGCGTCAAATAGTCTTAAAGGACTACGAGCTTATATGAGTTGCAAACCCAGGCGCAAAGCGGCTAATCAGCAGCCTTGATCGGCGGTTTGCGCCAGACGTGATGTGCGGCGCGCAGGCTAGCGCGCCCCAGGGGGACGAGACGGACGATGGACTCGTTTGAATTGAACAAGATCGCTGGTGCCGTGCTCGGCGTCGCTTTGCTGGTGATGAGCCTGAATATGCTCGACAGCATTGTCGGTGCCCCTGCCAGGCCCAAGGTTCCCGGCTACGAATTGCCCGGCGGCGAGGTTGCCGCTGCCGCTACCGCAGCCCCTGCCGCTGCCGAAGCCGCCATCGAGGAGCGCATGAAGACCGCCGATGCCGGTCGCGGCGAGCGTGCCGTCGGATCATGCAAGGCTTGCCACAGCTTCGAGAGCGGCGGCGCCAACAAGGTCGGCCCCAATCTGTGGAAGGTCGTGGACGGCCCCAAGGCGCATATTGACAGCTTCGGCTATTCCGCCGCCCTGCGCGAGCGCAAGGCCAAGGGCGAGAAGTGGGGCGCTGCCGAACTCGATGCCTTCCTGAAGAAGCCGAGCGCCTATCTTGCCGGCACCTCCATGAGCTTTGCCGGCGTTGCCCGTCCTGACCAGCGCGCCGACATCATCGCCTATCTCGCCTCGCTGAAGTGAGCGGCAGGCGGCAGAGGGCGGGCTTTCGCCGGACCCTGATCGGACACAGCCGGGCCTTGAGCCCGGCTTTTTCGTTTGCGGCATCAAGACCGCTGGCCACTGGCGGCAGACGCGCCATATTGTGCTGACGAATCGGCAAGGCGCACTCCAGCGCACAACCGTTGCAAGGGGCAGCCAATCATGCGGCGATGGACACGGCGTGATGCACTGAAGGCCACTGCGGGAGCAGCGCTCGTGACGACGGCCTTTCCCGCAACGCCCGCCCTGATCCGCCCCTCCTATGCCGAGGCCGGCTGGACCGAGACGCATGGGCTGTCCACCTTCGGCGAACTGGGCCTGCCGCGCGACTTCAAGAACTTTGCCTTCGTCAATCCGGCAGCACCGAAGGGCGGGTTCGTCAATATCCAGCTCAAGTCCGGTGGCGGAAACCAGAGCTTCGACACCTTCAACACGCTCAATTCCTTCGTCGACAAGGGTGACGGCGTCGGCGGCACGGAATTGATCTTCGACAGCCTCGTGACCAGCCACGCCGACGAGCCGCTGACCTCCTACGGCCTTCTGGCCGACACCATCCTGATTGCACCCGACAAGCTGACCTACCGGTTCAGGCTTCGCGCGGAGGCCCGCTTCCATGATGGCAGCCCGCTGACCGCCGAGGACGTTGCCTTTTCGATGAACATAATAAAGACGAAGGGCCATTCTTCCTACCGACTGCTGCTGCGCGAACTGGAGAGCGTCACCGCCGATGATCCGCGCACGGTCACCGTCAGGCTGACACCGAACAAAAGCCGCGACCTGCACTTGCTGGTGGGATCCCTCAGCGTGTTCTCGAAAAAGTTCTGGGATGGCCGTGATTTCGAGGCGGCCATCCTCGAGCCCATTCTCGGCTCCGGTGCCTACCGCATGGGGCGGTTCGAGCAGGGCCGCTTCATGGAGTATGACCGCGTGCCCGAGTATTGGGGCAAGGACCTGCCGGTCAATGTCGGCCTCAACAATTTCGACCGCGTCCGCTACGACTACTTCCGCGACCGTAACGTTGCCTTCGAGGCCTTCAAGGCCGGCACAATCACCTTCGAGGAAGAATACACCGCCCGCCAGTGGGCCACCGGCTATGATTTCCCCGCCATCCGAGATGGCCGCGTCAAGCGCGAGGAACTGCCGCGCACAGGCACCACGGCCAGCCAGGGCTGGTATTTCAACACCCGCCGCGAAATGTTCAGGGACAAGCGCATCCGCGAGGCGCTGAACCTGTGCTTCGACTTCGAGTGGACCAACAAGAATATCATGTTCGGCTTCAGGGCGCGCACGGCCTCGTTCTTCGAGAGGTCCGACAAGCGCGCCAACGGGCAGCCCTCCCCTGCCGAACTGGCCTTGCTGGAGCCGCACCGTGCCCAGCTAGATCCGGAGGTGTTCGGCGAGCCCTGGGTGCCGCCGGTCACCGATGGTTCGGGCAATGACCGCGCCCTCCTGCGCCGCGCCAACGACCTGCTGCTGGCTGCCGGCTGCAAGCGCGAGGGCGCGGTGATGCGCCTGCCGAACGGCAAGCCGTTCGAGATCGAGTTCCTCGATTCCAACCCGGCCCTGCATCCGCACACCCAGCCCTTCATCGCCAACCTCAAGCGGCTCGGCATCGAGGGTCGGCTGCGCACGGTCGATCCGGCCCAGTATCAGCGCCGCACCAACGAGTTCGACTTCGATATTGTCAGCCTCGCGCTCGGTGGCTCGCAGATCCCCGGCGATACCTTGCGCATCGTCATGGGCTCGGAGGCGGCGCGCACACCCGGCTCGCGCAACTATGCCGGCATTGCCGACCCTGTCATCGACGTGCTGCTGACGCAGATTTCAAACGCCACCTCATATCGCGAGGTTGTCACCGCCTGCCAGGCGCTGGATAGGGTCTTCCGCGCCGGCCGCTACTGGATCCCGATGTGGCATGCACCGACCGTCTGGCTGGCCTACTGGGATATGTATGAGCGGCCTGACGTGCAGCCGAAGTTCGGGGGTGGTGCGCCGGCCACCTGGTGGTTCAACCCCGAGAAGGCCCGACGGATCGGGCGCGCCTGATGCTGGCCTATATCGTCCGCCGAATACTGCTGATGATCCCGACCCTGTTCGGCATCATGCTGATCTCGTTCGTGCTGGTACAGTTTGCGCCGGGCGGGCCGGTCGAGCGCATGATCGCCCAATTGCAGGGCCAGGATTCAGGCGTGGCCGGGCGGCTCGGTGGCGGTGGCGGCGATGTGGCCGGGGGTGCACCGGCGTCGGGCGGGGCCGGCGGCGATGTCACCTCGGCCTATCGCGGCGCACAGGGGCTCGATCCGCAGTTCATCAAGGAGCTGGAAAAGCAGTTCGGCTTCGACAAGCCGGCGCATGAGCGCTTCTTCAAGATGCTGGTGGACTATTCCACCTTCAACTTTGGCAAGAGCTATTTCCGCGATGCACCGGTGCTGCAACTGATCAAGGAAAAGCTGCCCGTCTCGATCTCGCTGGGCTTGTGGATCCTGCTGATCGGCTATGCCGTCTCGATTCCGCTCGGCATCAAAAAGGCGATCTCGGATGGCTCGCCCTTCGATGTCTGGACCTCAGGCCTCGTCATTCTGGGTTACGCCATCCCCGGCTTCCTGTTCGCGATCCTGCTGATCGTGCTGTTCGCCGGCGGCTCGTTCTTCCAGATATTCCCGCTGCGCGGGCTGACCTCCGATGGCTGGAAGGACATGGCCTGGCATACCCAGATCCTCGACTATCTCTGGCACATCGCCTTGCCGGTCACGGCCATGGCGCTTGGCATCTTCGCCACCAAGACCCTGCTCACCAAGAATTCCTTCCTTGATGAAATTCGCAAGCAGTATGTCCTGACAGCCCGGATGAAGGGGCTGAGCGAGAATCGCGTGCTCTATGGCCATGTCTTCCGAAACGCCATGCTGATCATCATTGCCGGCTTTCCCGGCGCCTTCGTCGGGGCGCTGTTCACTGGGTCTCTGCTGATCGAGACGATCTTCTCGCTGGATGGTCTCGGGCTCCTGTCATTCGAGGCGATCGTCAACCGCGACTATCCGGTCGTGTTTGCCACCTTGTTCATCTTCTCGCTCGTGGGCCTGGTCGTGCACCTGATCTCGGACCTGATGTACACCTGGATCGATCCGCGCATCGATTTCGAGACGCGGGAGACCTGATGATGGAGGCGAGAAGCCCCGGATTTGTGGTGCCGCCGCCCGTCAGGCGGCCATGGCTCACGCCGATCAACCGGCGGCGGCTGGCCAACTTCCGCGCCAACCGCCGCGGCGCATGGTCGTTCTGGCTGTTCATGGTGCTGTTCGTGCTCTGCCTCTTCGCCGAACTCATCGCCAACGACCGGCCTGTCTTTGTCAGCTACAAGGGCGAGTGGCTGGTGCCGATCGCGGTCGATTATCCGGAGGAGAAGTTCGGCGGCTTCCTCGCCCGGACCGATTACCGCGACCCGGTGATCCAGAAGGAAATCGCCGCCAACGGCTTTGCCGTCTGGCCGTTGATCCGCTTCAGCTACTCAACCCACAACCTCGATCTGCCGGTGCCGGCGCCCGCGCCGCCGACCTGGCTGCTCAACGACGAGCAATGCAAGGTGCAGGCGGCCAAGGTCGGCGGCAGCACCTGCCGCGACATCGAGTGGAACTGGCTTGGCACCGATGATCAGGGCCGGGACGTTGTCGCGAGGCTGATCTACGGCTTTCGCCTATCCGTGCTGTTCGGGCTGACGCTGGCCATCGTCTCCTCCGTGATCGGCATCGCTGCCGGGGCGGTTCAGGGCTATTTCGGCGGCTGGACCGATCTGCTGTTCCAGCGCTTCATCGAGGTCTGGACATCGATTCCGTCGCTCTATCTGCTGATCATCATCTCGTCGGTGATCACGCCCAGCTTCTTCGTGCTGCTTGGCATTCTGCTGCTGTTCTCGTGGGTGTCACTGGTCGGTGTGGTCCGTGCCGAATTCCTGCGCGCACGCAACTTCGAATATGTCCGGGCCGCACGCGCGCTCGGCCTGTCCGATGGCAAGATCATGGTCAAGCACCTGTTGCCTAACGCCATGGTGGCGACGCTGACCTTCATGCCGTTCGTGCTCAACGGCTCAATCACGACGCTGACCTCGCTCGATTTCCTCGGCTTCGGTCTGCCCCCCGGCTCGCCCTCGCTAGGCGAGCTCCTGGCGCAGGGCAAGAACAACCTCCAGGCCCCATGGCTCGGCCTTGCCGGCTTTCTGGTGATCTCGCTGATGCTTTCCTTGCTGGTCTTCATCGGAGAAGCGGTCCGCGATGCCTTCGATCCGCGCAAGACGTTCGGGTGAGGGTGTGGTATCAATGAACACCCCCGTCCTATCCGTGGAGAATCTGTCAACCGCCTTCTCGCAGGGCGGGCAGCTGACGCTTGCCGTTGATGACGTGTCATTCTGCCTCAGTGCAGGAAAGACACTGGCGCTGGTGGGCGAGTCCGGCTCGGGCAAATCCGTCTCGGCGCTCTCGATCCTCAAGCTCCTGCAATATCCGCCGGCCTCGCATCCTTCAGGCCGGGTGCTGTTCGATGGCCAGGACCTGCTGGCTGCCAGCGAGGATGACCTGCGAAAGGTCCGCGGCAACGACATCACCATGGTGTTCCAGGAGCCGATGACCTCGCTCAACCCGCTTCACACCATCGAAAAGCAGATCGGCGAGATCCTGGCCCTCCACAAGGGCCTGAGCGGGGAAGCGGCCCGCGCCCGGACGCTGGAGTTGCTCGACCTTGTCGGCATCCGCAACGCTGCCGAGCGGCTTGATGCCTTCCCGCATCAGCTCTCCGGCGGGCAGCGCCAGCGCGTGATGATCGCCATGGCGCTGGCCAACGAGCCCAAGCTGCTGATCGCGGACGAGCCCACCACGGCGCTCGATGTCACGGTGCAGGCACAGATCCTCAAGCTGCTCAAGGATTTGCAGCAGCGGCTGGGCATGGCCATGCTGTTCATCACCCATGATCTCGGCATTGTCAGGCGTATTGCCGACCATGTCTGCGTCATGCTCAAGGGCAGGATCGTCGAGCAAGGCCCTGTCGCGGACGTGTTCGGCGCGCCGCAGCATGACTATACCCGGCGCCTGCTCGCCGCCGAGCCGAAGGGCAAGCCCCTGCCCGTCAAGCCCGATGCCCGGACGGTGCTGGAAGCAGGGCCGCTGAAGATCTGGTTCCCGATCAAGCGCGGTTTCCTGCGCCGCACGGTCGGCCATGTAAAGGCCGTTGACGGCGTCTCGATCACCATCCGCGAGGGTGAGACGGTTGGCATCGTCGGCGAGTCAGGGTCGGGCAAGACCACGCTGGGTCTGGCGATCCTCAGGCTGATCGCGTCCGAAGGCCCGATCGTGTTTCTCGGGCAGAACATCGACGGCCTGAAGACTGCTGCCATGCGGCCCATGCGCAGGTCGATGCAGGTCGTCTTCCAGGATCCCTACGGCTCGTTGTCGCCGCGCCTGTCGGTGGCCGGGATCGTCGAGGAAGGCCTGCTCGTGCAGGACAAGGGCCTCAGCTACGATCAGCGCCGCGAGATCGTCGCCCGCGCCCTTGTCGATGTCGGGCTCGATCCGGCTGCCATGGACCGCTACCCCCACGAATTCTCGGGCGGCCAGCGCCAGCGCATCGCCATCGCGCGCGCCATGGCGCTCGACCCCGGCTTCGTGGTGCTCGACGAGCCGACATCGGCCCTCGACATGTCGGTTCAGGCGCAGATTGTCGAGTTGCTGCGCGATCTGCAGGACAAGCGCGGGCTGGCCTACATGTTCATCAGCCACGATCTCAAGGTGGTGCGCGCGCTGTCCCATCATGTGCTGGTCATGCAGGATGGCAAGGTGGTGGAGCAGGGCACCGGCGAAGCGATCTTCAGCCAGCCGCAAACCAACTACACCAAGGCCCTGTTCGCCGCGGCTTTCAATCTCGATGCCGATGCCGCCGCCCACGCGGTGAGGGAATAGCCGGTGGCATCTGCCCCCCTTCCTGCGGCTCCTTCTGCGCCTGTGCCGGCCCGCCGCGCTATGATCATCGTGCTCGATTCGGTCGGCTGCGGCGCGGCGCATGATGCAGAGGCTTATGGCGATGCCGGTGCCGACACGCTGGGCCACATTGTCGGCCATTGCGCGGCCGGTCTGGCAGACAGGCCGGGTCTGCGGTCAGGGCCGCTGCATGTGCCGTACATGGCCGCGCTGGGCCTTGGCGCGGCCTATCAGGCCTCCACGGGCCGCATGCTGGCCGGCGTGCCATCCCCGGCCCACCCGGCAGGCCAGCATGGCTGCGCGGTCGAGATCAGCCAGGGCAAGGACACGCCCTCCGGGCATTGGGAAATGGCTGGCTGCCCTGTCTCCTTTGCCTGGGGCTATTTTCGTGAGCATGAGAACTCTTTCCCGCCCGACCTCGTGGCCGCCATCATCCGTGAAGGGCAGGTGCCGGGCATCCTGGGCAATTGCCACGCCTCCGGCACGGCCATCATCGACGAGCACGCGGCCGAGCACATGCGCAGCGCCTGGCCGATCTGCTACACCTCGGTCGACAGCGTGTTGCAGATCGCCGCCCATGAGCAGACTTTCGGGCTGGAGCGGCTCTATGCGCTGTGCCGCACCGTGCGCCGTCTCGTGGATCCGCTGAACATCGGCCGCGTCATTGCTCGCCCCTTCACCGGCTCGCTGGAAGCCGGCTTCGTGCGTACGCCGAACCGCAAGGACTTCGCGGTGCAGCCGCCCGGCCCCACGATCCTCGATCGCGCCGCTCAATCCGGACGTGCCATCGCCACCATCGGCAAGATCGGCGACATCTTCGCCCATCGCAACACGGCGATCGAGCACAAGGGCATCAGCAACGACAGCCATCTCGACATGGCAATCGAGGCCCTGCGCAGCTTGCCCGCGGGCGGCTTCGCCTTCGTCAACCTCGTCGATTTCGACACCGAGTTCGGCCACCGCCGCGACGTGCCGGGCTATGCCGCCGCACTCGAGGCCTTCGACCGGCGCTTGCCCGAGGTCCAGGCCGTGCTGAAAGCCGGCGACCTCGTCATCATCACGGCCGACCACGGCAACGATCCCAGCTTTCCGGGCACAGACCACACCCGCGAGCATGTGCCCATCCTCGCCTTCGGTCCTGACATTGCGGGCCGCGCCATCGGCAAACGGGCCACCTTCGCCGACATCGGCCAGAGCGTGGCAGCGCATCTGGGGCTCGCGCCATTGCCCGTCGGCACAAGCTGGCTTTAACGGCAGCGCGGGGGTTCCAAGCCACCAGCTCAAACCGCGCCGGGTCGGCCCTATCCGGGAGCAGGAAACCGCCGGGATGGCGGCCCTCCGGCGCAAGCCGCGCACGGGCTGCGCCCCGTCGTTCGCGCAATGCTGGCGGGGTTTGCCGGACACAGCATTTGGCGGGTTGATTTGAACACGGCCATCGTCTATCCAGCGGCGGCTGATGATGCATGCCGCGCCCTGCGCCCGGCTCCTTCCCGGCACGCTGCGGTAGCTCAGTGGTAGAGCACACCATTGGTAATGGTGAGGTCGAGAGTTCAATCCTCTCTCGCAGCACCACTTGTCTGGCTGTGATGTCAGTTCGTCAGGTGATGTGAGTGCCGCCGGTTGTTCGGCTCTATTGATGTATCGCATCCGATGGTGCTGGTGAGGCCCAATTGCACTGCCGCACTTGTTGTTGCCGGCACCGCAATGTGGGCCGATAGCGCAGATTTGAACGCTGCCGGGCTGTCGCTTTGTCTCGCAAGTCCGTAACCTCGCCGGTGCTGTCAGAGTCATATGGCGTTGTGGGCGGCGCGACAGATTGTGCCGGTTTCGTGTCTGGAGCTTGACCGGGATGCAGTCGTACTGGCTGCCAATTCGAGGACGAAGGGTTGGTTTGTGCTGCCGGCCGGGCTGCCCCCCTAGAACGGAGCCAGGCGAAACACCAGACAGGAGACCTGCGTTGACAGGATATCTTTCGACCCGCCGCGATGTTCTCGCTCTTGGTTCGGCTGCGGCTGGCGCTGCGCTCGTTGCCGGCACCTCCGGCCTTGTCACGCCAGCCTTTGCCCAGGGCCTTGCGCCGACGCCGACCATGCGCGGCGGTGCCAACAACTATCTGCCCGGTGCACCGATCGTCAGCCGAATCGGCGGCGGCGGTTTCTGGATGACAGGCACCGTGCGCCGGGCCGGTGACGGCGCTCCGCTGCCGGGCATCCGCATCCAAGTATGGGCCCACACCACGGAGGGGCGCGAGGATGACCGGCACAGCCATGGCGCAACTCTGACCGGCCCGGATGGCGTCTTCCGCCTGGAAATGCCGCAGATCGTGCCGATCTTTGGCCAGCCGCACGGGCATCTCGCCTATGGAGGCCAGGGTTTCCGGACGGTCTTCCTGCGCCCTGTCATGCCCAGCGCACGCGACACCAGCCTCAGCGCCCACTTCGTGCTCCAGCCAGCCTGAGCGTGGTGGCGTCTTTCCGCGCATGGCTGATCTGGGCTGGTCTTGGGCTCGCCATCGCGCTGCCCGTTGCCATCGCGGCAACCAGTCCGCTGCTCGCCTGGCGCGACCCGGTCTACATCGCCTCCGGCTTCGCAGGGATGCTGGCGCTGGGGCTGCTGCTGGTCCAGCCCCTGCTGGCGGGCGGCTACCTGCCCGGTCTGCCCGTGGGGCCGGGACGGCTTGTGCATCGCTGGGCCGGTCTGGTGCTCGTGGCCATGGTCGTTTCCCACGTGCTCGGCCTGTGGCTGACGAGCGCCCCCGATGTGATCGATGCGCTGCTGTTCGACTCGCCGACACCGTTCTCCGTCTGGGGCGTCGTGGCCATGTGGGCCACGTTCGCCGCCGCACTTCTCGCCACCTTGCGGGGTCGGCTCCACATTCCGCCCAGGGTCTGGCGGGTCGGACATACCGGCCTTGCCGTGGTAATCGTCGTCGGAAGCGTGGTGCATGCGCTGCTGGTCGAGGGCAGCATGGGTGTGGTGTCCAAGGCAGTGTTCTGTTTGCTGGTGCTCGTGGCGACGGCCAAGCTCGTGGCCGATCTGCGCGCCTGGACCCTGCTGGCACGCCGCAGGTCAGCCGCTGCGAGCCAGTCCGGGCAGCCCTGACCGGAACAGCCGTGCGGCCTGCCATGGGAAAGCCGCATGGTCAGCGGCTTCAGCGCTTCAACATCCAGGCATGGGCCGGGTCGTTATGAAAGCGCCAGATGCGCCTCGGACCTGCCATGACATTGAGATACCACAGGTCATAGCCATGCGCCGCGCCCACCGGGTGGTAGCCGCGTGGCACCAGCACGACATCGCGGTCCTGCACACAGATCGTCTCATTGAGGGATCGGTCATCGGTATAGACGCGCTGCACCGCATAGCCCTGCGGCGGGTTCATGCGGTGGTAGTAGGTTTCTTCCAGTTCAGACTCGTCCGGCAGGGCGTCGCGGTCATGCTTGTGTGGCGGATAGCTCGACCAGTTGCCGCCCGGCGTCACCACTTCGACGACCAGCAGGCTCTCGGCATGGGGCGAGGTGTCGGGCAGGATGTTGCGCACATGGCGGGTGTTGCTGCCGCTGCCGCGCGTCTCCAGTCCGACCTCGCCGGGGGCGATCAGGCGCGGCGGCAACCGGCCCGCTGCCGGCGCTGAACAGATGGCGGCCTCGCATGCCGTGATCGCGACGAGATCCACCGCGCAGCCCGGCGGCGCATAGACCGAAGTGGGATTGCCGGCAAAGGGGTTCTCCCTGCAGCCGATCATCCCGGCATCCTTGCCGCCAAGCCGGCATCCGGCCTCGCCGGCCACCATGACCACGCACAGCTCGCGGCCCTCGCCCTGCCGCGTGAGACGCTCGCCGCGGGCCAGATCGACCACTTCGAAACCGACATACCGCCAGCCGGCATTGACTGGCGTGATGGCATGGACCGGACCGCCTCCCGGATGCGGCCTGCGCAGAAGCGTCGACATCAGCTCATCCCCGCTTCGACCATGAAGCGCCGGAGGTTGGCCACACCCATCCGCGAATAGGCGAGCGGGTTGGCCTTCACTGGGTCCTGCTCGGCCTCGACGATGACCCAGCCCGAATAGCCGGCCAGTTCGCGGAACACGGCGGCATAATCCACCATGCCATCGCCCGGCACGGTGTAGACACCGAGCGCCTCGCCGCGCCCGAGGATGGCATCGAGGAAGCTCCAGTCGCCAGCCTTCGCATCGGCCATGATGTCGGCGCGCACATCCTTGGCATGGACATGGCTAATGCGTGCGCGGTAGCTGCGCGCCAGTTCCGCCGGATCACTGCCGCCCCAGGTGGCATGGCCGGTATCGAGCAACAGGTTCACTGCCGGCCCGCAGCCCTCCAGGAAGGCGGCGATGTCGTCCCGGCTCTCCACGATCGTGCCCATATGATGATGGTAGCACAGCTTGAGGCCCTCATCAGCCAGCATCATGGCCAGATCGGTCATGCGCGCGCAGAACGGGGCCCAGTCGGCAGCCTGCATGACCGGGCGGCGCGAGAGCGGGCACGACCGGTCGCCATGAATCGCGTTGGAGGTCTCGGCCACGATGAAGACATCGGTGCCCACGGCCTTCAGCAGGGCGCGGTGCCCCGCAGCACGGGCGAACTCCTCGCGCGCATCGCGCCGCAGCAACTCCACCGAGTGCCAGCCGCCCACGCAGGCCATGCCGTAAGGAGCCAGCGCCGCCTTCAGCGCGGCCGGCTCGCGCGGGAACTTGTGGCCAAGCTCCATGCCGGTGAAGCCGGCTTCTTTCGCCTCGGCAAGACAGGTTTCGAGCGGCGTGGCCCCGCCAACATCCTGAAGATCGTCGTTGGACCAGCCGATGGGGTTGGCACCGATGCGGATCGTCATGGCGTTCAGCCTCCGGATTTCTGGGCCTTGCGGGCCGCGTCATAGCGTTTTCGGGCTTCGCGCACCGTGGCGCGCTCGGACACTTCCGGCACCGCCACATCCCACCAGTGCCCGCCTGCCTCGGTTGTTGCCAGCGGGTCGGTGTCGATGACGATGATGCTGGTGACGGGCGACTTGCGCGCCTTCTTCAGAGCCGCTTCCAGCGCAGCAAGGCTCGTCACCTTGCTCGCCTTCGCCCCCAGTGCCGCCGCATGGGCCGCAAAGTCGATAGCTGGCAGGGCGACGTGGGCCGTGTTGCGCAGCAGGTTGTTGAACGAGGCCCCGCCAGTGGCCAGTTGCAGCCGGTTGATGCAGCCATAGCCCCGGTTGTCGAGCACCACGATGGTCAGGCTCATGCCGAGCATGATCGAGGTGGCGATCTCCGAGTTCATCATCAGGTAGGAGCCATCGCCGACCATCACCGTGACATGGCGCGTCGGGTCGGCCATCTTGACGCCAAGCCCGCCGGCGATCTCGTAGCCCATGCACGAGAAGCCGTACTCCATGTGGTAGCCGCCGGGCGCGCCAGCCTGCCAGAGCTTGTGCAACTCGCCAGGCAGCCCGCCTGCCGCGCAGACCACCACATCGCGGGGGCAGGCCTGACGCTGCACGGCGCCGATCACCTCGGCGTCGCTGGGCAGGCCCGAGCCAGTGCGGCCAAGCCGGGGGGCAGTGGCTTCGCCTGCGGCCACAACCCACGCGGCCTTGCGCTCCGCTGCCTTGCCGGTCCAGCTTGCTGCGGCTCGCCAGTCGCCGAGCGCCGCGCTGAGTTGCTCCAGCCCGATCCGCGCATCGCAGACAAGGGGCTGGGCGCGGTGCTTGCCGGCATCGAACGAGGTGACATTGAGCCCGATCAGCTTCATGGCCGGGTTCTGGAACAGCGACCACGAGCCGGTGGTGAAATCCTGAAGCCGCGTGCCGATGGCCAGCACCAGATCGGCCTCGCGGGCCATGGCATTGGCTGCATCCGTGCCGGTGACGCCGATGGCACCGAGGTTGAGCGGGTGCGCGTCAGTCAGCGCGGACTTGCCGGCCTGTGTCTCTGCAGCAGGCACCCGGTGCCGCTCGCAGAACGCCAGCAGGGCGGCTTCGGCCTCGCCATACAGCACCCCGCCGCCGGCAATGACCAGCGGCTTCTTCGCCCCCTCGAGGAGCGCAAGTGCGGCGGCAAGCTCGCCGGCATCGGGAGCGATGCGGCGCAGCAGCCAGAGCCTGTCCTCAAAGAACCCGAGCGGATAATCGAACGCCTCGGCTTGCGTGTCCTGGCAGAGCGCCAGCGTCACCGGCCCGCACTCCGCCGGATCGGTGAGCACTGCCAAGGCCCTGTTGAGCGCGGGGATCAGTTGCTCGGGCCGCGTCAGCCGGTCGAAATAGCGCGACACCGGCCTGAAGCAGTCATTGGCGGAGACGGTGCCATCGCCGAAATCCTCGATCTGCTGGAGCACGGGATCAGGCCTCCGGCTGGCATAGACATCGCCGGGCAGCAGCAGCAGCGGCAGCCTGTTGACGTGGGCAACCGCCGCCGCCGTGACCATGTTGGTGGCACCGGGGCCGATCGAACTGGTGCAGGCCAGCATCCGCCGCCGCCGCGAGGCCTTGGCGAAGGCGATGGCGGCATGGGCCATGGCCTGTTCGTTGTGGGCGCGGAAGGTCGGCAGCTTGTTACGCAGGCCATGCAGCGCCTCGCCGAGCCCGGCCACGTTGCCATGGCCGAAGATCGCGAACATGCCCGCCACAAGCGGCAAGCGCTCGCCGCCGATCTCGGTCCATTGCGCCGCCAGCGCCCGCACCAGCGCCTGCGCCATGGTCAGCCGGATGGTCTTCATCGTGATCTCCCGTCATCGAAAGCGTCAGACAGCGCGCCGAACCGCTCCGCCATCCGGCTCACGGCTTGGGTGTCGTCCAGCGCGCCGTCAAGCCAGCCCTTGAGCACGTCCCCGAAGATCGCGCGGCCGCCCACAAAGCCGATGATGCGCGGCATGGCCGCGGCGAGGGCAAGCTCTGGCCCCGAGGCCGCTGTCCGCGCGATCACGATCAGCCCGCGGCAGGCCGGGTCATGCCGGCTTATCACGGCATTGATCGCCTCGGCGTCCGAAGCTTGCCGGGGTGTCTCGACCAGCCAGAAGTCAGGCATCAGGCCCGCCTCATACAGGCTCTCCAGCAAGGCTGCCGTCGTCTGCCCCTCGGCGGCCAGCGCCTCGATCATGGTCTCGCGCCGGCTTGCGCGCGCCATGGCCATGACGCTGGCGATCTCCGGCATGCGCACCGCCAGAGGCGTGCGCGCATCGGCACGGGCGTTGGCGATCAGCTTGATGACCTGCCCGAGCGGCCATTCCAGCGGGTTGTCAGCCAGAGCGCCGGCCTCGCCATGGGGAAACTGCCGCGCCAGCCAGATACCTTTTCGTTGCGCATCGAACAGCGCCTGCCGGCCGAGCGCGCCATCAAGGAACAGGCCGAAGCCGTCACGGCCCTTCGCCACGCGCTCGCAGGCGCCCACGGCCAGCCGCTTGAAGGCGGGGATGCGCGCCGGATCGGCACCGGCGGCAATGGCCACGGGCTCAAGGTCATGCGCGCCATGGTCAATCGACAGGATGTGCAAGGGCAGGGCGCAGGCCCGACGGGTGGTGGTGTGATGCAGGTGGTTCAGCACCGGATCGTGGCGAAGCGCCCAATGCGGCGAGCCGTGCTGAACAAAGTGCTGCAACTCGGCAAAGGTCGGGCTTTCCGGCGAGCAAAGAAGCCGAGATACGGCAAAGGCCCCGCAGGCATTGGCATAGGCGCAGGTGGTTTCCAAGGGCTCGCCCCGCAGCCATCCGCGCAGGAAGCCCGACATGAAGGCGTCGCCTGCCCCCAGTACGTTGTAGACCTCGACCGGAAAGCCCGGCCCGCGCACGCCGTCATCGAGCCTTGGCGGAATGGCGCCGGGAAAGACTACGCAGCCCATCGGTCCGCGCTTGCAGACCAGCAGCGCGCCCGGGCTGAGCCGGCGCAACACGGCCAGCGCCTCAATCGTGTCCTCCGAACCGGCGGCGATGTGCAACTCTTCCTCGGTGCCCACGATCAGGTCGCAGTCGGGCACGATGGCCTGAAGATGTGCGGTCACGATCTCCGAGCGCAGGTAGCGCTCCTCGCCCGCGCCATGGCCGGCAAGGCCCCACAGGTTGGGCCGGTAGTCGATGTCGAACACGATCCTGCGGCCATGCGCTTTCGCGATGCGGATCGCCTTGCGCTGGGCCGCCGCCGCATAGGGCCGGGCGAAATGCGTGCCGGTGACGACGATGGCCGCGGCACTGGCCACGAAACCGGGGTCGATGTCGCTCTCATCCAGCGCAGCGTCAGCACAGTTCTCGCGCATGAAGATCAGCGGGAAGGTGCTGTCGTCGCTCACACCGAGAAGGACAAGCGCGGTCAACCGTTCCGGATCGGTGTGGATGCCGTCAAGCGCCACGCCCTCGCGCTGCATCTGCTCGCGGATGAAGCGGCCCATGTGCTCGTCGCCGACCCGCGTGATCAGGCCGGACCGGAGGCCGAGCCGCGCGGTGCCGATGGCGATGTTGGCCGGGCAACCGCCCACGGCCTTGGAGAAGCTCGCCATGTCTTCGAGCCGCCCGCCGATCTGCTGGCCATAGAGATCGACCGATGAGCGCCCGATGCTGATGACATCGAGCACCGGCGGGGATGGCGCCGGGGAGGGCGGTGCATGCGCGGCAGGGGATGGCATGGCGGATGCTTTCAGGGGGCGAGCGGTTCGGCGCTGACGCCTGTCACGGTCTGGTCGAAGTCGATGTTCGCACCGGTCATCAGGCCCGATTCGTCCGAAGCAAGGAAGGCGCAGGCCCGTGCCACCTCATTCGGGTCGATCAATCGGCCAAACGGGCGGTCCCTCACGGCCTCGTCGAGCCAGCCATCGCTTGCTCCATGGTATTGCCGCATCACGCGCTCCTCGCCCGGCGTGTGCATCCAGCCGATGTTGAGCCCATTGACCCGGATGCGATGCCTGACGAGCGAATGGGCGACATTGCGCGTCAGGGTGGCGAGTGCGCCCTTGCTGGTGCTGTAGGCGCTGAGGAAAGGCTGGCCCCCATGGGCCGACATCGACTGGATGTTGATGATCGAGCCGGCAATCTTCTCGCGCACCATGATCCGGGCCGCTCCCTGAATCAGGAAGAACGGTGCCTTTACGTTGACGTCGAACAGTTCGTCGTAGCGCTCCTCGCTGGTGTCGAGAATATCGCCCCGATCGGTCAGGCCCGCCCCGTTGACCAGCACATCGATGCGCCCGAAGGCCTTGTCGGCCGCATCGATCACGGCCCGCACATCGGCGATGCGGGCAAGGTCCGCCTCGACGAACACGGCCGCCGGGCCCAGCGCGGTCAGCATGTCCCGGACCCGCGCCCCGTTGGCTGCATTGCGCCCGCAGATCACAAGGCCATGCGCACCACGGTTCGCAAACAGGCTGGCAATGGCTTCGCCAAGGCCTTGCGTTCCGCCCGTGACCACAGCGACCTTGCCGTCCAGCCGCGCGCCATCCTTGCCTGCCATTCGCTTCGCTCCCTTGGCGGACATGGTTGCCTTGCAGCCTCATCCGCCTGTCCGTTACAGCAATCAAATCAGAAGCTGGCCTTCCGGGCAAAGCATGATATGTAGCCAACAAACAAAAAAGCCTCGGGAGGGCATGACGTGATCAGGGTCGGGTTGCTGGGTGCCGGTCGCATTGGCCGCATTCATGGCGGCAATGTCGCGGCGTCAGGCCGGGCCCGGCTCGTGGCCGTGGCCGATGCGCTGCCCGATGCGGCGCAGGGTCTGGCCACCGCGCTGGGGGGCGAGGTCCACAGCGCATACGCGATCATCGCCGCAGCTGACATCGACGCCGTGCTGATCTGCTCGCCGACCGATACCCATGCTGACCTGATCGAGGCTGCGGTGCGCGCCGGCAAGGCGGTGTTCTGCGAAAAGCCGGTCGATCTCGATGCCGCCCGGATCGAGGCCTGCCTGAAGGTGGTGGCAGCCAGCGGCCAGCCGCTGATGATCGGCTTCAACCGACGCTTCGATCCAAGCTTCGCCGAAGCCCGCCGCCGCATCCGTGCCGGCGAAATCGGGCCGGTGGAACTGGTCACCATCCTGTCGCGCGATCCCTCGCCGCCGCCGCCCTCCTATGTGGCGCGCTCGGGCGGGCTGTTCCGTGACATGATGATCCATGATTTCGACATGGCCCGCTTCCTTCTTGGCGAGGAGCCGGTTGAGGTCCATGCCGTCGCTTCCTGCCTCGTCGATCCCGGCATCGGTGCAGCCGGCGATGTCGACACCGCCGCAGTGCTGCTCAAGACCGCGTCCGGCAAGATCGCCCAGATCTCGAACTCGCGCCGCGCCAGCTATGGCTACGACCAGCGTTTCGAGGTGCATGGCGCGATGGGCATGGTCAGCGCCCGCAACGTGCCGGTGACCACGGTCGAGATCGCCACGGCTGCGGGCTTCCGCACCGACCCGGCGCAGCCTTTCTTTCTCGAACGCTATGCCGCCGCCTACCGCGCCGAACTCGACCATTTCCTTGGCTGCGTGGCCGACGGCACGGCCCCTTCGCCTTCTGGCGAGGATGGCCTGAAGGCGCAGAGGCTCGCTGATGCTGCCACGCTCTCGCACCAGACGGGCGCGCCCGTTCGCCTGAAAGTCTGAGCCTGATGTCGAGCCTGTCCCCCGACGAAATGAGCGCCCGATTCCATGCGCTGGCCGGCATCACGGCTGAACTTGGGCATCTGGCCAACCGCTATTTTGCTGACCAGGCCTCGCTCGGCACCCGCATGAAGGGCTTTCAGGATTTCCTGACCGAGGCCGATGGCGCGGTCGAGGCCCTGTTCCGCCGTCAGATCGCCGAGAGTTTTCCGCATGATGCGGTGATGGGCGAGGAAATGGGCGGCGGCAATGCCGACCGGCTCTGGATCATCGATCCGATTGACGGCACCGCCAACTTCGCCCGCGGCGACCGACAGTGGTGCGTCTCCATCGGCTTCGTGCTGAATGGTGTGCCGGAACTGGGCGTGATCCACTCGCCGGCACTCGGCGAGACATTCCTCGCCCGTCGCAGCCATGGCGCGACCATGAACGGCAAGCCGATCAAGGTTGCCGCCACAGCCGACATCCGCCAGTCGACCATCGAGTTCGGCTGGTCGCCGCGCCTGCCGGCCGCGCCATACATCGAGGCTGTCGGGCGGCTTCTCGCTGCCGGGGCCAACGTCAAGCGCAGCGCCTCCGGAGCGCTCGGACTTGCCCACGTCGCCATCGGGCGCACCGATGCCTATGGCGAGCTTCACATCAACTCGTGGGATGTTGCAGCAGGGCTGGTGATCGCGGCTGAGGCCGGTGCCCGCATCAACGATTTCTGCTCCGGAGACTGGGTTTCGAGTGGCAACCCGATTCTTGTCGTCACACCGACGCTCTGGGATGCCGTCTCGGAGGCCTGCGCCATCGTGTCCACGCCGGCAGGTTGACTTATCGGCCCGGCCCGTCTGAACTGTCACAACACTGTCATATCAAGCACAGAACAACCAACAAGAAACAACAGAGGAACCGACCCATGACCATCCGCTTTCCGTTTCGCCAGGCCGCTTTCGGGGCCTTTGCCGCGCTCGGCCTTGGCGCCATGTCCGCTCCCGCGCTCGCCCAGGGCGAAGTCGTTATCTACTGCTCCGTGCAGGAAGAGTGGTGCCGCCCCATGATGCAGGCCTTCGAACGCAAGACCGGCATCAAGGTCTCGATGACCCGCAAGTCTTCCGGCGAGACCTTCGCCCAGATCAAGGCGGAAGCTGCCAATCCGCGCGGTGACGTTTGGTGGGGCGGCACCGGTGACCCGCACCTCCAGGCCGCCGAGGAGGGCATCACCGAGGAATACCGCTCGCCGATGTTGGCCGAATTGCTGCCCTGGGCCACGCGCCAGGCCGAACAGTCCAAGTTCCGCACAGTCGGCATCTATGCCGGCGCGCTCGGCTTCTCGTTCAACACCCAGCAACTGGCCCGCAAGCGCCTGCCAGAACCCAAGTGCTGGGCCGATCTGGCCAAGGCCGACTACAAGGATGAGGTCCAGGTGGCCGATCCGAATTCGTCGGGCACGGCCTACACCAAGGTCGCCACGCTGGTGCAGCTGATGGGCGAGGCCAAGGCTTTCGAGTTCATGAAAGCCATGCACAAGAACGTCAACCAGTACACCAAGTCGGGCGCAGCGCCGGCCCGTGCTGCTGCCACCGGGGAGAGCCTGATCGGCATCACCTTCCTGCATGATGCCGTGGCTCAGGCTGTTGGCGGCGCGCCGGTCAAGGTGGTCCCGCCCTGCGAGGGCACCGGCTACGAAATCGGCTCGATGTCGATCATCAAGGGCGCCAAGAACATGGAGAATGCCAAGAAGTTCTATGACTTCGCGCTCTCTGCCGAAGCGCAGGCCCTTGGTGCGCAGGCCAAGTCCTATCAGGTGCCGTCGAACAAGTCGGCGCCGGTGCCGCCCGAAGCCCCCAGGCTCTCGGACATCAAGCTGATCGACTATGACTTCGCCAAGTATGGCTCGTCAGCCGAACGCACCCGCCTGCTCGCCAAGTGGGACGCGGAAATCCGCAACGCACCCAAGCGTTGAGGCCTGAAGCCGCCGGTGGGCAGGCCAGGTGAACCCCAAGTGAACCACAGGACTGCCGATCGCGGCCATGTTGATGTCGCCGCGGCCCTCGTGGCCGTGGCGGCCTTCGCGTTCGTGCCGTGGGCGTTCACCGGCCCCGGCCAGTCGGGGCTTGGCCTGATGCTGGCCGGGCGCTGGCCCTTGCCCTTGCCGGTTCTGGCTGCGGCTGTCGCAGCGGTGCTGGCCTTCGCCTCTCCGCAGCAGGCCACGGCCCGGCTCGTGGTGATCGGCGCGGGGCTCACGAGCTTCGTGCTCTACGGCTTCTTCGCCCGCCACATCGATGGAGGGCCGATGCTCTCCTGGGGCCTGGGCGCCGCTATCGTGTTCGCGGCTCTGGTGCTGCTCGGTTCGCGCGCTGCCGCCGTGGCCGGAGCCTTCAAGGCCGACCGCTGGGTTGCGACGACGACCATCGCGATTCTCGCCTCGGTCATCGTGTTTGTCTTCTTCCCCGTCGTAAGGGTGCTCGCCAGCGCCTTCGTCGACGGGGCCGGCGTGCTCGATCTGGGGCTGGCGGCGCGCCGCCTGTTCGCGCCCGACATCTGGACGCTGGCCTGCCTGTATTCGGAAGGTGGCTGCGGCGTGGTTGCCAACACCATCCTGCTCGGCCTCTTGGCGGGGGTTGTTTCCACCTTGCTCGGCCTTGCCTTTGCGCTGCTCGCTGTGCGGGGCGGGGCGCGCAACTCCAAGCTCTTCGACGCGATGTCGATCCTGCCGATCATCACCCCGCCCTTCGTCATCGCGCTGGCGCTTGTCATCCTGTTCGGGCGCACCGGCATCGTCACCACCTTCCTCGATGACTGGTTCGACATTCCGCGCTCGCGCTGGATCTATGGTCTGCCCGGCGTTCTGATCAGCCAGGTCCTGTCGCAGACGCCGCTGTCCTATCTCATCCTGCGCGGCGCGCTCCAGGGTATCGCCCCCTCCTTGGAGGAGGCGGCACAGACCTTGCGGGCCTCGCGCATGCATATCTTCCGCACCGTGACATGGCCACTGCTCAGGCCGGCGGTGGCGGCTGCCTTCCTGCTCGGCTTTGTCGAGAGCCTGTCCGATTTCGGCAATCCGCTGGTGCTTGGCGGCTCGTTCGAGGTGCTGTCGACCAAGATATTCTTCGCGGTTGCCGGCGCGCAGCATGATCCGGGCCGCGCTGCGATCCTGGCGCTGATCCTGCTGGCGCTGACGCTCTCGGCCTTCTGGCTCCAGATGGTCTGGCTCGGCAAAAAGTCCTATGTCACCGTCACCGGCAAGGGCGACAGCGGCATCCCCGCGCCCCTGCCCGCCGCGGTCCGCTTCGCCGCGCTGGGCGTAGTCGTGCCATGGATCATTCTCACCGTGGTGGTCTACGGCATCATCGCGGTCGGCGGCTTCGTGGTCGACATCGGGCGCGGCGACATGACCGCAACCTGGAAGCACTTCAGCACCGGCTTTTCGGTCGAACTGGGCAGGAACGGCCTATTCTTCTCCGGCTCGGCTTGGGATTCGTTCTTCATCACGGTGATGGTCTCGGCGGTGGCAGCCCCGCTCACCGCCATCGTCGGGCTGCTCACCGCCTACGTACTCTCGCGCCATGATTTCAAGGGCAAGCGCACCTTCGAGTTCCTGACGATGCTGTCCTTCGCCATTCCAGGCACTGTCATCGGCGTGGCCTACATCGTCGCCTTCAACGTGCCACCGATCGAGATCACCGGCACGGGGCTGATCCTGATCATCTGCTTTGTCTTCCGCAACATGCCGGTCGGCGTGCGCTCCGGCATCGCGGCGCTGAGCCAGATCGACAAGTCGCTCGACGAGGCCTCGACCACGCTGGGCGCGAAGACCGGAACAACCGTCAGGCAGGTCACGCTGCCTCTGCTCAAGCCCGCCATCGTGGCGACGCTGGTATTCTCCTTCGTCCATGCCATGACGGCGGTCAGCGCCATCGTGTTCCTCGTCACGGCGCGCTACAACATGGCGACAGCCTACATCGTCAACCGGGTCGAGGCCGGCGAGTTCGCGCTCGCCATCGCCTATTCCTCGTTGTTGATCCTGTTCATGCTGGCGGTGGTGCTGCTGATCCAGCTTGTGGTCGGCGAGCGCAAGATCGGCCGTCGCTCTGTGGCCGCCAAGCCCGCTGCCTCTCCCGTTACCAGTGGCATTGGAGCCCGTTGATGTCCTCCACACCCGTGAAAGCCGGCTCGCGCGCGGCCTCGGTCGAGTTCCGCAATGTTTGGAAGCGCTGGGGCCAGGTGGCGGCGGTGCGCAACGTCTCGTTCAAGGTCGAGGCCGGCACGCTGACCACGCTGCTCGGCCCCTCCGGCTGCGGCAAGACCACGACCCTGCGCCTGGTCGCCGGCCTTGAACTGGCCAGCGAAGGCCGCATCTTCATCGGCAACGACGACGTGACGCCGCTTGGCGCTGCCGAGCGCGATGTCTCGATGGTGTTCCAGTCCTACGCGCTGTTTCCGCACATGAGCGTCCTGCAGAACGCCATGTATGGCCCGCTCGCCTCCGGCGCATCGAAGGATGCCGCCGAGACGATGGCACGCGAGATGCTGGGGCTGGTCGGGATGGCAGGGCTTGAGGCGCGCCTGCCGTCCGAGTTGTCCGGCGGCCAGCAGCAGCGCGTGGCCGTGGCGCGTGCGCTGGTGCTGGAGCCGCGCGTCTTGCTCTTTGACGAGCCGCTGTCCAACCTCGATGCCAAGCTGCGCCGCAAGGTGCGCGACGATATCCGCGATCTCCAGCAGCGGCTCGGCCTGACCGTGCTCTATGTCACCCACGACCAGGAGGAGGCGCTCGCCGTCTCTGACAAGGTGATCGTTATGGACAATGCCGTGATCGCGCAGGAAGGAACGCCCGAGGACCTCTATGAGAGGCCGCGCAGCCGCTTCCTGGCCGACTTCATCGGCGAGGCCAACATCGTCGCCGGCAGCTTCTCAGAGCAGGGCGGCGAAACCCTGTTCACCGCGTCCGGCGTGACGCTGAGGCTTGGTCGCGTGCCCGTGCCGGCCGATGCCGCTCTGGTGGCCCTGCGCCCCGACCGCGTCGGGCTGGTAGAATCAGGTCTGGGCCCGCTCGTCATCCGGCGCCGGGCCTATCTGGGCCATGCCTGGGAATACACGCTCGAAGCGCCTTGGGGCGAGGTGCTGGTGGTGGCCCCGACGCGGGAGGCCGCGCTGCCTCTGGGCGCAAAGGTCGATCTGGTGATCGAACCGGGTTCCGCCATCCCGTTGCCCGCCAGCACGGCCTGATCGCAGCCCATCCAGCGCCTTGCCCCTTCATTGCCGGCGGCTCCCGTGCCACAACAGGCCTTGAGGAGATTATCCATGCGCCACCTGATTCTTGCCGCCCTCACCTCTGTTGCCCTGGCGGCCTGCACCGGCAGCGGAGCCCCGCCAGCCCCGTCCCCGGCCACTGCGCCGACCGGCGTCACGCCCAACACCTTTGCCTTGCCGACAGGCAGCGGCTGCTCGGGCGAGGTCGCACGCTTCCAGGCGGTGATGGACAACGATCTGGCCACCGGCCACACCACCAAGGGCGTGCATGAGCGCGTGTCGGCCGAGATCGCCACGGCCCGCGCCACCTGCGCCGGCGGCAACGAGGGCGCGGCCATCGCCCAGGTCAACGCCACCAAGTCCCGCTTCGGCTACCGCTGAGAGGGGCCGGGGCAGGGCCCGCCGCCATGCGCCTGCGCATCGGAACCTTCAATGTCGAGAACCTGCTGACGCGCCAGCGCTTCGGCCGCGATGGCAGGAGCGGGGGCAAGGACGGAGGAAGGAACGAGGGCAAGTTGGGCGATACGGCTGCGGCCATGTCGTTGTTCCACTTTCCGCACGCCGACCAGCGCGAGGCGGTCGAGCAATCCCTTGCCGTGGCGCTGGAAGACGACAAGCGCCAGATGACGGCGCTGGCCATGGCCGAGGGCGCGGCGGACATCTGGTGCCTTCAGGAGGTGGATTCGCTCGCCAGCCTTCAGGCATTCTTCGCCAACTACGTGCACCGGCTGTCCGATCACCGGTTCGGCCATTTCGCGCTGCTGAATGGCAATGACCGGCGCGGCATCGAGGTTGCCTTCGCCGCGCGTCGCGACCTGATCGCTCCGCATGGCGTGACGGTGACCAGCCATGCCGAGGCGACCTTCGGCGATCTCGACGTGCATGACAGGTCGCTGGCCGAGATGGGTATTGCGCCAGGCGACCGGGTCTTCAACCGCGATTGCCTGATGGTCGAACTCAGCTGGCAGCGCCGCAACCTGACACTGTTCCTGTGCCATCTCAAGTCCATGAGCAATGGCGCGGATGATGGCCGCAGCGCCACATTGCCGGTTCGCCGCGCCGAGGCGCTGGCCATCACGCGGCTGGTCAAGCGCCATTTCGGGCAGGGCTGGCGCGAGGCCAACTGGGTTGTGGCCGGCGATCTCAACGGCTTTCGCTACGGGTTAGGCCCCGGGGCGAGGCGCGAGGACGAAGGCCCAAGCGGCATCGAGCCGCTGTTCGACCACTTTGCCGTCGATCCGCTGGAAACCTTGCCGGAGCATGAGCGCTGGACGCATTTCCGGCGCTGGTGGAGCGAGAGCGAAGGCCGCCTGCGCGAGCAGCACATGCCGCTCGACCATGTCCTCCTGTCCCCGGCTCTGGCACGGGCCAACCCGAAACCTAGGCTCGACATCATCCGCCGCGGCCAGCCCTACCGGGTGCCGCTCGATCCGCGCGCGGCGGACCGATCGATCGCCGCGCTTTCATCCACCGCCGATCGCTATCCGCGCGTCGGCTGGGATCGGCCGAAGGCATCGGACCATTGCCCTGTCCTGGTCGAGATCGACCTGCCGGAAATGGAAAACGGTGCGACGGAATGAGGCCTGTTCTCAGGCCGGTTCTCCGTCGCGGGCGGCCATCATAGCCTTGAAGGCGGGGCGGACATGGCAGGCCGTCAGCCAGGCATCGACATGGGGCGCCGTGGCGAACAGTTCCGGCGCCGGGCGCGCATAGCGCATCACCTCGGCCACGTTGATGTCGGCGACGGTGAAGCGCCCGCCGACGAGGAAGCCGGTCTTGGCCAGCGCCTTGTCGAGTACAGCGAACGGGCGCTGAAGCGCCGCGATGGCGGCATCCGCCTTCGCCGCGTCGCGCTCCGCTGGTGGCTTGCCGATGCGGTTGTAGAGGATCTCGATGGTATGCGGCTCGGCGGAGGTTGCGGCCCAGAAGCTCCACATCGTCATCAGACCATCCTCGGCCGCATCCTTCGGGCCAAGCGCGCTGCCATGCTTCTTCGCCAGATAGAGGTTGATAGCCAGAGACTCGGTGAGAACGAGGCCATCATCATCGACAACCGGGATCTGCCCGGCCGGGTTGAGCGCAAGGAAGGCGGTCGACTGGGTCGTCATGCCGGCATGCCCCGCGCCATTGTCCGGCAGACGATAGGCCTGGATCACCGGCACATGCACGAAGGGCAGGTTCATCTCGTTGCACAGCCAGATGTTGCGTGAGGCGCGGGAGCGAAAAACGCCGTAGATGGTGACGGTCATGGGGAATGTCCTGAAAGGTGGAAATTTGTTGTCGCGCCTCAGGCGGTCTGGCGCAAGGTCTCCCGCGCGATCACCAGACGCTGGATTTCGGATGTGCCCTCGTAGATGCGGGTGATGCGGGCATCGCGCGCCAGCCGCTCGACCGGGTAGTCACGGCAGTAACCGGCCCCGCCATGGATCTGGATGGCGGTGTCGGTGCAGCGATGGGCCGCTTCGGAGGCGAACAGCTTGGCCATCGAGGCTTCCTTGGCGAAGGGTTCGCCGCGATCCTTGCGGGCGGCGGCATCCATGATCAGCAGGCGCGAGGCGCTGATGTCGACCTCGCGGTCGGCGATCATCCATTGCAGTCCCTGGAAATCGACGATGGCCTGGCCGAACTGCCGGCGCTCGCGGGCGTAGGATTTGGCCGCATCCATGGCCGCCCGCGCGATGCCGAGCGACAGCGCCGCAACGCCGATGCGCCCGCCCGCCAGCTCGCCGACCGCGATCCTGAAGCCATCATTCTCGCGGCCCATCAGGGCGGAGGCCGGCACCCGGCACTGGTCGAAATGGACGATGTTGGTCGCCGAACCGTGCTGGCCCATCTTGTGTTCGGCCTTGCCGACGATCAGCCCCTGCGTGCCCACCGGCGCCAGAAACACCGAGATGCCCTTGCCCTTCGGCGCATCGGGGTCAGTCACGGCCCAGACCACGAAAACGCCGGCATACTCGGCGCTGGTGATGTAGATCTTGCTGCCGTCGAGCACGAAGTCCGCGCCGTCGCGCCGGGCGCGGACCCGCATGCCGGCCGGATCTGATCCGGCCCCGCTCTCGGTCAGGCAGAAGGCCCCGGCAGGGTAGGTGCCGTCGGCCAGCTTCGGCAGATGCTCGCGCTTCTGTGCCTCGGTGCCGCAGGCCTGGATGACCTCACCCACCATGTTGGTCACCGAGACGGTGACGGCGGTGGAGGCGCAGGCATAGCCCAGTTCCTCGATGGCCAGCGCAAACGCCATGGTACCGGCTTCCGTGCCGCCATGCTCGGCCTTGACGTTCAGCGCCATGAAGCCGTTGTCAGCCAGCAGCTTCAGGTTGGCCAGAAGGTCGGCTCGGCCTTCGCCGCGGTCCAGACTCTCGGCAAAGGGTGCCAGCCGGTCGGCTGCCAGCTTGCGCGCGGCATCCCGTATCATCACTTCTTCGTCGCTGAGTGTGAACTGCATGGCAAACCCCGTATCGCGGCTTATTCTGGACTGCCGGCTCCGCCGGAGCAATCGTTGCGGAGCCGCAGCCCGATTGCGCAGCCCTGCACGATCCCCCACAATGCAGGCATGACGACCCGAGAGAGCCCGCATCCCCGGATCCTCCTGCGCGCGCCCCGTCCCGGTGACTACGGCTGGATAATCGCGCGCCATGGCGCTGTCTATGCGGCGGAGTTTGGCTGGGACATCGCCTTCGAAGGCCTCGTCGCAAGGCTCGTGGCCGACTTCGTCGCCAGCCACGACCCTGCCCGCGAGCGCTGCTGGATCGCCGACTTGGGGGGGCAGCCGGTCGGCTCGGTCTTCTGCACGCGCAAGGGTGACGACACGGCCAGGCTGCGCATGCTCATCGTCGACGAACAGGCCCGCGGCCACGGGGCAGGGGGGCTGCTGGTCGACACCTGCATGGCCTTCGCCCGCGAGGCTGGCTACCGCCGGATGACGCTCTGGACCAACGATATTCTCACCGCTGCCCGTAGTCTCTATGCCGCCCGCGGCTGGGTGCTGACCTCATCGGAGGCGGTGCGCCAGTTCGGGCAGTCGATGGTCAGCGAGACCTGGGCGGTCGAGCTTTAGCCTTCAGCTTGCCAGCACGCGCTGCGGCGGGAAGGTGATCTCCACCAGCGTGCCCTCGTTCTTGGCGCTGGTGATCAGGATCGTGCCCTTGTTGGCTTCCACCAGCGCCTTGGTGATGGGCAGGCCAAGGCCCGTGCCGCCAATGCCGGCGCTGTTGGTCCGGCGGGTCGAAGCCACCTGGCGGAAGGGCTCCATGGCGAGCCCGAGTTCCTTCTCGGTCATGCCGATGCCGGTGTCACGCACCCTGAGGACCGCCTCGCCCCGGTCGCCCAGCGCAGTCGACAGGATGACCTGGCCGCCCGCGTCGGTGAACTTCACCGCATTGGACAGGACGTTGATGACGATCTGCCGCAACGAGCGGTCATCGGCCACTACCGAGGGCAGCTTCGGCTGCAGCCCCGTGCGCAGCACAACGCGCTGGCGGTTGGCCTCCGGCTGGAGCAACGCCACGGCGCTGCTGGCAATCTCGTTCAGGTTCACGCCGGTGAAGGTCAGGTCCATCTTTCCGGCCTCGATCTTGGCAAGATCGAGCAGGTCGTTGATCAGGCTGATCAGGTAGCCGCCGGACTGGTGAATGTCGCTGAGATATTCCTTGTAGCGCTCGTTGCCGATCGGCCCGAAGCGCTCTTCGGACATGACCTCGGTGAAGCCGAGAATGGCATTGAGCGGCGTGCGGATCTCGTGGCTGATCTTGGCCAGAACATCGGATTTCTGGGCGCTGGCCTTCTCGGCGCTGCGCTTGGCATCGACCAGGTCCGCCTCGGCGCGCTTCCAGGCGGTCATGTCGCGCAGGACCGCCGAAAACTTCGGCTCGTTGCCGTCTGCCACGCGGCCCAGCGTCATATAGAGCGGGATGCGTCCACCCTGCCGGACCCGGCCCTGCACCTCGCGGCCATCGTTCAGCAAGGCCGCCACGCCGCCGCCCTTGAGCCCTTCGAGATAGTCGAGGGCGGTGATGTGGCTCTCGGGGGCCAGCAGCAGCGTGAAGTTCTCGCCCGTGACCTCGCGCTGGTCATAGCCGAACAGCGCCTCCGCCGAGCGGTTCAGCGACAGGATGCGCCCGCGCTCGTCCATGGTCGCGACGCCGTCGGTGGCCGTGTCCATGATGGCGGTGAGTTCGCGCGCCTGTTCGCGGGCCTTGGCGAGATCGAGTTTCAGTGCCTCGACGCGCGCTGCATCCACCGATTCGAGTGTGCGGCGGAAGGACATCAGCGTTGCCGGCTCGCCTTGCCAAGCGATGGCCGACAGGCGTGCATCAACGGCCTCATGGCTGCCATCGCGGCGCGTCAGCGCAAAGACGCCGCCGCCTTCGCCGGGCATGGCCCCCCTGAACAGCCGGCCCGTTCCGACCGCAGCCAGATCGTCAAGGCTGTCATGGTCGAGCAGGTCGAGCAGTGTCTTGTTCGCATAGATCATGCGCTCGGACCGCAGCACCAGCACCCCGATTGGCAGCTTGTCGAGCAGCGCTGCGAACACACCGTCGCTCGCGGCCTGCAGCGGCACGAGCCGCGCCACCTCGGCCGCTGCCGTCACGGCTTCCAGCGGCAGCTCTGGCGCCCGTTCTGACCCGGCGGGCTGAACCGTCTCATTCTGCAACGGGGCCTCGGCGGACTGCGATGCCAGCGGTTCCGCCAACGGCTCAGCTTTGCCAATGGCAGTGTCCAGGCTTTCGGCGGCAGGTTTCTCGGCGGAGCGGCTGTCAGCGGCCTCACGTGGCGTGGTCTGCGCGCTGTCCTCATCGCCTTCGAGGCGGGCACCGAGCGCCTTGGCGATCTCGCGGAAGGCATTGCGTTCGGAATGGGTCAGTCCCGGCGGGGTTTCTGCCGGCCGGATGTGCACCACGTTGCTGACGGGCTTCGGCACGGGCGCGGCTGGCACGGCTGCGACAAGCGCTTGCCATTCAGGCTCCTCGGCGACCGGAGAGGCCGGCAAGGGCTCGCCGGCAAGCTCATTCGCCGCTTCGGGTGCGGCAGGGTCAGTCTCCGGACCGGTTGATGCAGGAAAATGCGCGACCTCGCCGGGTAGGGCCACGCCGAAGCCGCGCCAGCCGGTCAATTGGCGTTGCTGGTCACTGAGCGGCAATCCGGAGAGCGTGACGGGCAAGCCGTCATCACTGCTGCCGATGCGCCACAGGCTGGTAACGCCACTCCAGGTCTTGCCGCCGGCCAGTGCTGCGGCCACGGCCCCTTCCCCGTCGTGAACCAGATCGCCCGTTATCTCCTGCCAGCGGCGGCCGATCATGGCGGCGGCCCTGCCTGTGCCGAACAGCGCGTCGACCTCGGCGGACAGCATGCGGAAGCGGCCATCCGGCTCGACCTCCCACAGGAAGCGCACCTTGCCGGCCTTCTGCGCAGGCACGGAATTGGCAGGGGACATGGCGGGCTCAGCCTCGGGTGCAAGCAGGCTTGCAGAAGCGGGAGCAGGCACGTTCCTTGCGGCGGCCACGGCAGGGAGCGCCGGGTGCATGAGCCCGGGCACGCGCTGGACGGCCACCAGAAGCACGATGCTGCCATCGACGAGGCGCAGGCGGCGGCAGGCGCAGGTCACCGGGATCAGGCCGCTGGTTCCGGCCATGTCGAGCCGTTCGAGCCGGACGCCGCCAAGCGGAGCCAGACCCTCGGCAAGCGCCACGAGGCGCCTGGCGGTGAGCGGGCTGAACCCAGCCTCCGCCAACGCCTGACCTGCGGCGTTGGCATGGACGACCTCGCGGCCATCGCCGGACATCACGATCAGCGCCGCGTGGTCGCCGACAAAGGACGCCAATCCCGGATCCCGCCTCAGGGGCGCCAGAATGTTGGTCCATGAAGTATCGCATGTGGCTGCGGTCACGGTGTCAGTGCGTCCCGCGCGAGCGGGCCCCATGTGCTTAATGAAATCTTAATATAGCCGCGAGGCGACCTAAATCCATCGCGAAGTGTGCGGTCGGTGTTCTGCTTCCTAGGAGGGTTAACCCGCCGCACGGAAGCCGGTTCCCGGGGAGACGCGGAAGCACGTCACCGAGGCCGATGTCCAAGGCCAATCGCTGAGGCAGGTCATCGCGCCGCTGACCGGAACAGCGCCCTGCGGCAGCGCTTGATTTGTGCATTGCAGCATGATATTGCACTGCACCATAAGCGTTGTGATGTGGCAGGCAACCGGCCTTCCGGCAGGCATCGCAAACCAGAACCCAAGGCAAGGACCCATCCCATGGCCGCTCCCAAGCTCCCCTACGACGTTCCACCCGAAATGCGTGATTTTGCCGAGAAGAGCGTCGAGCAGGCCAAGAAGGCTTTCGACGGCTTCATGGGCGCAGCCCAGAAGGCTGTCGAGACCGCTCAGGGCTCCACTGAATCCGCCCGCGCCAACGCCGAGCAGAGCACGAAGAAGGCCATGGTCTATGCCGAGCAGAACGTGGCTGCCGCCTTCGATCTCGCCCAGAAACTGGTTCGCGCCAAGGATCCGGCTGAAATTCTCCAGCATCAGGGCGAGTTCATGAAGGCCCAGATGGCCTCCTTCCAGGCCCAGATGACCGAGTTCGGCGCAGCCGTCCAGAAGGCAGCGACAAGCGTCACCAAGGGCAAGTGAAGCCCGGCCGAGACCGCGGCGAGAGGGCTCCTCTCGCCGCATTCGAACTTTAATCCTCAGGCCCGCCGCCTTCCGAAGGCGGGCCGCCGGGGTTCCTGAACACAGCCCGCAACCGACCGGATGACAACGCCCATGTCCAAGCCCGCCAAGCCCGTCTCTCTCGCGCCCGTCAAGGCATTGTCCGCTGTTGACACCGCCAAGTCGGCTGTTGTCGCGACTGCTCTGATGCCCGCCGCCGTTGCCCCACCTGTGGCCGTCGCACCTGCTGCTGTCTTCGTGCCTGTTCCGGCACCTGCACCCAGGGCCGCCGTGACGCCTTCTGTGGCCGTCGCACCTGCTGCTGTCTCCGTGCCTGTTCCGGCACCTGCACCCAAGGCCGCCGTGACGCCTTCTGTGGCCGTGCCCAAGGCGGTTGGACCAAAGACACTCGCTCCCGTGGCATCCGCACCCAAGTCTGAGGTTCCCAAGTCTGAGGTTCCCAAGTCTGAGGTTCCCAAGTCTGAGGCTCCCCAGGCTGCTGCTCCCAAGGCTGCGCCACCGCCAGCTGGCAAGGCTGTGGCCAAACCGGCGGCCAAGGTTGCCTCTCCGAAGGTTGCTGTTGCCAAGCCGGCGGCAGCTAAGACGTCTGCTCCCAAGACGTCCGCTCCGAAGTTTGCCGCTCCCAAGGTCGTTGCTGCGCCGGTCGCAGCGAGCAAGCCTGCCACTGCTCCCAAGCCCGCTGCCAAGCCTGCCGCATCCAAGCCTGCAGCCGGTGACCTGTTCGCACCGATGTTCGACATGCAGGCGATGTTGCCGTCGCTTACCAGCTTCCAGATGCCCGGCTTCACTGCTGCCGACCTCAAGTCCCCCGCTTTGGGGGGCGACATGCTGGCTGCCATGACCGGGCAGATGCTGGCGGCCACACGCGCCATGGGCGACATCCAGGCGATACTGCTTGATCACGGCTGTGCCGAGCTCAAGGCCGGCCTGATCGAATTGGAAGCCTGCGCCCGTTCGACCTCACCTTCCGAGGTCGTGACGATCCAGGCCCGTGTGCTCCGCCGCAGCGCCGACGCACTCACTGACACCATAAAGGTCGTGTCGGATACGGCGCGCAAGAGCCTGACCCGCCGCTGACCCTCAGGTCCGGGCCACCTTGCGTGGCCCGCACCCCCAGGCCGTCCGCCGCGCCGGACCCGATAGGCGCGGCTGCGATGTGCGCATCACCCCGCGCGCATCTTGCAATTGCCGGCGGTTGCGCCTAGTTGTTCGCGCCGCGAGGGCTCTGCCGATTGGGCATGTGTTCTCCCCGTGCCGCCATAGCTCAGTTGGTTAGAGCGCTAGATTGTGGATCTAGAGGTCCCCCGTTCAAGCCGGGGTGGCGGTACCATTCTCCCTTCAGGCGACCTTCAGGCGACTAGCCGGTTTTCCGCACCACCGGTTGCGAAGTGTTCACCACATCGCTCAAGACGCCCTTAAACGACATCATGCTAGCGCGTGGTGCATGGTCCTGATGCACATTCCCCCGCCCGGGTTGCCACCATGTCGCTGATGCTTGCCCCTGCATCGGATGGCCGTGTGCGTGCCGGCCTTGCTGCGCTGAAAGGCGCGCTGCTGGCCGATAGCATCGAAGCGCGCACCCGCCGCGCGGCTGGCTTGAGTGTACTGGCCCGGATCGCCAATGCGGCCATCACGCTGACCACCCATGTGATGCTGGCTCGCCTGCTCGGCGCGGCTGGCTTCGGGCTGTTTTCCATGGCCGTCACCTGGGTTCTGGTGCTGCTCGGCCTTGCCACGGCGGGCCTTGCCATGGCCCCGCAGCGCTTCCAGCCGGAATACGAGGCGCGCGACGCCCATGGGCTGCTGACGGGCCTGTATCGCTGGAGCCATCTGGTGCCGCTGCTGGCGGGCGCGGCGATCGTGCTGGCGGGACTTGGCGTGGTGCATCTCATGCCGCTCGGCATCTCGCCCGAGGCGCGGCTTGTGCTGTCGCTGGCGCTGCTGGCCTTGCCGGCGCTCGCGCTCATTGATGTGGTAGAAGGCTTCGCCATGGTCAACGAGTGGACCGACCTCGCGCAGGGTGTGACCTTCCTGCTGAAGCCGCTGCTGCTGCCGCTGTTGTTCCTGGCCGGCTGGCTGGCCGGCTCCGACCTGCTGATGGTGGCGCTTGGGGCCTATGTCGCCTCGACCTGGCTGGCGGCGCTGGTTCTGGTCGTGCTCCTTGGGCGGCGCATGGCACCGAAGCTGGCGGGCACAGTCGCCTGCGCCGAGCCACGGCGCTGGGCCGCGCTGGCGCTACCGGCCATGCTGGCCGATGCCGCGTTCCTGATAATGGCCTATGCCGACGTGCTGGTGCTGTCGGCCTTTGCCAGTCCGGCTGATACCGGTGTCTATGTGGCGGCGACCCGCATCGTCGGCGTGGTGGCCTTTGTCCATTTCGGCCTGTCCTATGCGGCGGCCCACCACTTTTCCGCGCTGAACGCCGAAGGGCGGCTGGACGAACTGGTCTGCTATGCACGCAAGGCGGCTTTGTGGACTTTCTGGCCATCGCTCCTGTTCGGTGCTCTGGTGGCGTTGGCGGCACCGCTCCTGCTGCCAGTGTTCGGGCCCGGTTTCGGCGCAGGTGCCGGTGTCGTGCCGGTGCTGGTGCTGGCGCTGCTGGTCCGCGCTGCGATCGGCCCTTCCGAACAGTTGCTGATGATGACCAACCACCAGACAGTCGTCACAGGCATCTTCGCGCTGGCAGCGTCGGTCAACCTCGTGGTGTCGGTGCTGCTCGCTCCGCTTCTGGGAGCCATGGGGGTTGCGCTGGCCATGCTGGCCGCGAGCGTGGTGGCTGCCGCAGGCTCGGCCATCGCGGTGCGCCGCGCGTTCGGCAGCTTCGTGCACGCTTTCCACAGGCTCTCGTATCGCAGGCCGGCATCCCCGCGGCCGGCGTCCACCAGCCCGGACCCTGTGCCATGAGCCTTGCTGATCCCGCCCCGATCATCCTTGCACCTGCCCAGCCACGGGCCTCCGTCCCTGTGGCGGCGGATGGCGGGGCCATGATGGTCTCGCGCATCGCTGCGGCGGACTATGTCACATGGACCGCGCCTTTCGAGGCGCTGAACAAGACGTCGGCCGCCCCCAATCCATTCCTGTCACCTGCCGTCGTGGCGGTGGTGCGGGCCTTCGTGCCGGACAATGACATCATCATCCTGGCAGCCCACGCGTTGCAGGATGGCGAGCGGCGCTGCGTCGGGCTCTGGTGCCTGCGCCGCGTCCGCGAGATCTGGACATTGGGGCTTCCGGCCCTGCAGGCGCCACTGGTGCCGGATTTCGAGCCCTTGTCGCAGCCGCTGCTGGCCACAGGATGCGAGCGCGTGGTGCTCGCAGCCCTGCTCGGCTTCATCGCGCGCGAGCCATCCCTGCCCGGTGTTGTCCTGGTCCATTCCTTGCCCGCCACGATGATTCCACTGCTGCCGGCCCATGTCAGCCTGAGCTTTGCCGAGCGCTGGCAGCGTGCGGTGCTGTCCGGCGCGGGTGGCCCGCAGGACAGTGCCGAGCAAGCCCTCAAGGCGGCGATGGGCTCGTCCTACAAGAGGCGCCAGGCTCAGGAGCGAGCGCTGGCCCGCCTCGGCGTGGTTAACCATGCGACGCTGCGCGGGCAAGAGACACTGGCCGCCGTCGAGGCCTTCATCGCGCTTGAGGCGCGCGGCTGGAAAGGCCGCAAGGGCAGCGCCCTGGCCAACCATCCGCATGATGCCGCCTATGTGCGCGATGTGGTGCGCGGGCTGGCGCAGGATGACCGGATCGCCGTCGACATGATCTGCCTTGATGGCGAGCCGGTCGCCATCGGCCTGCTGCAGGAAGCAGCGGGCCTCACCGTTTTCTGGAAAACCGCGTTCGATGAGCGCCATGCGCGCCATTCGCCGGGCGTGCTCCTCGACATGGCTGTGACGCGGCGGCTGCTGGCCGAGGGGCGGCCTGCGCTTGACAGCGGCATGATGGAGTTCACCGATCCTGATGGCCAGATCTGGCCGGGGCGGCTCGATCTTTGCCGCGCAGCGCTCGATATCCGTCATAGCCTCCATGGCCGCGTGTTGCGCGCCGGCAAGGAGGCGCGCTTTGCCCTCCGGCGGCTGAAGGCCCGCTTCGCCCGCTGACAAGGCGGCGAGGAGCGTGGCCGCACGGCTGGACGTGCCCTCAATGCCGCTCCCCTTGCCGCTGCTGCCGGCCGCCCCCATATCGGGATCGTGGCGGCGTGCTGTCACCCCATGTGCCGCATGAGGCGGGCGTGGTGTAGGTTCAACGAAGTGCCTGATGGGGCTTCGCCGATGACACGACATCCTTCGCTGTCGCACCCGTTCCTGCTCGGGTTCGACGAGATCGAGCGGGCGCTCGACAGGGTCGCCAAGGCGACGAATGACGGCTATCCGCCCTACAACATCGAGCGGCTCAACCGCACCGATGACGAACCGGAGCGGCTGCGCATCACGCTGGCTGTGGCAGGGTTCACGCGCGAACAGCTCGACATCACGCTGGAAGAGAACCAGCTCAGCATTCGCGGCCGGCAGTTCGACGACAAGTCGCGCGCCTACATCCATCGGGGTATCGCGGCGCGGCAATTCCAGCGCACCTTCCTGCTGGCCGATGGCATGGAGGTGCTTGGCGCGGATCTTGCGAACGGCCTCCTGTCGGTGGATCTGGCCCGCCCGGAGCCGGAGCGGATCGTCCGCAAGATCGATATCCTGTCGCGCGACTGATGCGCGCCCAAGGCAAGTGTGCAACGCCCGAGGAGGACGTGATGAAGACCACGACACCTGATCGCAACATTGATTTCACGCTCGCGGACCTGGCCGCCCTCGGCATGGGGCACCTGGCCTATGTGCGCCCGATGCGCACCGACGAGGTGCGCAAGCTGGTGCCGCAGGCCCAGGACCTGCCGGCCGATATCGACCTGTTCGCGCTGCTTGGTGCGGACGGCACCCCTATCATGATCGCCGATTCCCGCGCCGAACTCACCGCCAATGCCTGGGAGAACCAGTTGGTCACGGTCAGCGTCCACTGACGGACTGCTGAAAAAAAGACCAGTAACCCCGTCATTGAGAGCGTAGCGAAGCAATCCAGTGCGCGCATTGATGAGTTTGGGTCGTCTCGTCAGCGAGAATGCGTCGTAAACTCTGGTTGCGTGGCGCTTTTGGATGGCGTCGCTGCGCTCGCCATGACGGCGGGCGGTTCGCTCAGTGCCCAGGCATGGCTGCCACCGCCGCAATCAGCAGGGCGATGTCCTGCGGTCTGGACAGCCGGTGATCGCCGTCCTGAATAAACGTCAGCGTCACGTCGTCAGCCGGCAAATGCTCCACCAGTGTCATCGCGTGCTGCCAGGGCACATCCTCGTCCTGCATGCCTTGCAGGATGGTGACGGGGCATCCGGGCTCGATCGGCGCTCCGAACAGCAGGTGCTGCCGGCCATCCTCAATCAGCGCCCGCGTGATCGGGGAGGGCTCTGGTGCATAGGCCGATGGCAGCAGCCATTGGCCAGTGCTCTCGATCTCGTCACGGATGGCCTGAGGGAACTGCGCCCACATCAGCATCTCGGTGAAATCCACCGCCGGCGCGATCAGCACCAGCCCTGACAGTGTACGGCCCTGCGCCTTCAGCGCCCGCGCCGCCAGCAAGGCCAGCCAGCCCCCCATCGATGAGCCGACCAGAATGGGAGCCGGTCCGCCTTCCGCCGCGATCATGGCAAGCACATCGGCCAGCCAGACCGAGATGGTCGCGTCCTCGAAGTGGCCTTCGCTCTCGCCATGGCCGGTGTAGTCGAAGCGCAGGAAGGCCAGGCCCTCGGAGCGCGCCCAGCCTGCCAATGCCTCGGCCTTGGTGGCGCGCATGTCCGAGCGGAAGCCGCCAAGCCAAATGATGCGCGGCGCGCTGTCGCTGCCAGGCTCGGCCAGCCACGCCAGACGGCGAATCGTCGGTGGATCATGGCGTGTCAGAAATTGCGGCGCTGGCTGCTTCAACCTATGTCTCCTCGCATCGTCCTGATGACGGGCGGCATGATTCGTGCCTGATGGCATGGCGAGAGGGATGTGGTCCAGAGCGTGCGTGCAGACGAGACAGCCCCATTCGCCGATCGTGGCACCCATCCGCTGGCCGGCCGGACGATCCTCCAGATCATCCCCGAGTTGCAGGCCGGCGGGGCCGAGCGCACCACGGTCGACATCGCTGCCGCCCTGTCCGCAGCGGGTGCGAGGGCGCTGGTGGCCAGCGAAGGCGGGCGCCTCGTGGCCGAATTGCAGGCCAAGGGCGGCGTCTGGTTGCCCTTCCCGGCGGCCGCCAAGAATCCGCTAAAGATGCTGGGAAACATCCGGAAGCTGTCGCGCCTGTGCGCTGCCGAGAAGGTTGATCTGGTCCATGCCCGCTCGCGGGCGCCGGCCTGGTTGGCGCTGGCTGCGGCGCGCGCCATGAGGCTGCCGTTCGTCACCACCTATCACGGCTCCTATGCCGGCGCGTCGGCGGTGAAGGTGCTCTACAATTCAGTGATGGCACGCGGCGATGTGGTGATCGCCAACTCGGCCTACACCGCCGACTTGATCGCCCGCATGCATCCGTTCGCGCGCAGCCGGACCCGCGTCATCCATCGCGGCACGGATTTCTCGGCATACTTGCCCTCCGCCGTCGATCCGGAGCGCATCGGGGCACTGCGGCAGGCATGGGGCGTCGAGCCGGAGCAGCGCATCGTGCTGCTCGCCGGGCGTCTTACCGGCTGGAAGGGCCAGCGCGTGTTGATCGAGGCGACCCGCCTGCTGAAGGAGCAGGGCCGCCTGTCAGATGCCGTCTGCATTCTGGCCGGCGATGCCCAGGGCCGGGATGATTACGTGCGCGAACTGGATGGGCTGATCGCGGCCGGCGGGCTCGAAGGGCGCGTGCGCCGGGTCGGCCACTGCACCGATATGCCGGCGGCTTTCCTCGCGGCTGCGGTGGTGGTCGTGCCGTCCACCGAGCCGGAGGCTTTCGGGCGCGTGGCGGTGGAAGCGCAGGCCATGGGCACGCCGGTGATCGTCTCTGACCTCGGCGCCGTGCCCGAGACCGTGATCGGCCCGCCGCAATGCCTGCCACAGGAGCGCACTGGCTGGCATGTGCCGCCCGGTGATGCCGCGGCACTGGCCGATGCGATTGCTGACGTGCTGGCCTTGCGTCCGAGCCAGCGTGATGCGCTGGCCTGCCGCGCCCGCCAGCATGTCGAGGGCCACTTTTCGCTTGAGCACATGGTTGGAGAGACGCTGGACGTCTACACCGCGCTGCTCGGTCGCTGAACATTCGAGCCGCGTTGCAGGCTGAAAATCGGGCAGTGCGGGCAGCGAGACGTTGACATCCGCACCGGTTGTGCAATCTGTGCGATCATAGCGCTTCGCAGCGTGATCACGTAGGAGAGACTCCCATTCGCAGACCGTTTCGTGCCCTTCCCGTGCCCCAGAAAGATGGGCCCCGCATCAACCGCGACATTCGCGTGCGCGAGGTGCAGCTGATCGATCAGAATGGCGAGAACAAGGGCGTCGTGCAGACCCCTGATGCCCTGAAGATGGCCGAGGATGCGGGTCTTGATCTGGTTGAGATCTCGCCCAATTCGACCCCGCCTGTTTGCAAAATCCTCGATTATGGCCGCTTCCGCTTTGCCGAGCAGAAGAAGGCCGCCGAAGCGCGCAAGAACCAGAAGATCATCGAGATCAAGGAGCTGAAGCTCCGACCCGGCATCGACAAGCACGATTATGAAGTGAAGATGCGCTCGCTCAAGAGCTTCATCGAGGAAGGCGACAAGGTGAAGATCACCCTGCGCTTCCGAGGCCGCGAAATGGCCCACCAGCATCTTGGCATGGAAGTGCTCAACCGCGTCAAGGCCGAGACCGCGACCTTTGTTAAGGTTGAGTCCGAACCCAGCTTTGAAGGCCGTCAGGTCGTCATGGTGCTTGCACCGAAGTAAAATCTGGTGCCGCTGCCGGAGCCAACTCTCGCATGGCCTCGCCAGCCTTTCTGAAGCCCGCCTCGCCGGCGGGCTTTTTATGAGCATTGCTTCCGGCGGCGTCGTGCCCTCGTGGCCAGTGTGGCGCCGGATTCGCCCCGCCGGCGGCACGCCATTAGCATGCGGCTTCCTGACCTGGCCGCGAAGCCACCACAACCTTTCGGGGGCAAGATGACCTACATCGCCAGACCGATGCCGCCGATGGACCCGTCCATCGATGTCAGCAACAACCACTACTGGACCTATCACAGCCTGCCCGTGCTGCTGGCCTGCAAGAAGCCGGTGACGGCCTCGGTCGACGAGGACCTGTTCATCGCGGTGCATCAGGTCTGCGAGTTGTCCTTCCACCAGATGATCATCGATCTTGACCGCACGCTGGACCTGGCCCGCGCCGGCATCGACACTGACGCTGGCACGATCGGCGATCTGTCGGAGGCGGCCTACTTCCTCAAGCGTGTCATCCAGTTCTGGCGCACGGTCAACGCCACGATGCCGATCCTGTCGGGTATGCGCGGCTTTGCCGAGTTCCGCACCGCGCTCGGTCCCACCAGCGGCTTCCAGTCCTGGCAGTTCCGCCGCATCGAGATCATGAGCGGCATCACGGACCGCTACTGGCAAGGCGGCACGGCGGACGCGACAGGCAAGGTCCATGTCGCGGAAAGCGAGTTCGAACGCCACTACGGCGCCGAGGTCCGGGGCTGGATCGCGGCCCACCGACAGCACAGCCTGAGGCACTATGCCGAACAGTTTGTGACGGTGGCCCGCCATCAGGGCGCTGCCGATCCCGCGGCCTGGCTCGACTCCCATCCGGAAGCGGGCCCGCTGACGCGCCTGATGGCGGCCTATGACAGGGCCCAGCTCGCCTTCCACCGCGCCCACCTGCAACTCGCCGAGGTGCAACTCACCCGCGTCGGCGTCGAGGTCGGCACCGGCGGGACCTCCTACAAGGATTACCTCGCCAAGTACGAGGCCCTGCTCGCCCCGCTATTCCCCATGCTCGCCGGCAGCACGGCCGAGGTCGCCGCCGACGCGTGAGGCGCGCCGCGCCAGCGCCGGGTGCCAGAGCCGGTCCCTCCACAACGTGAACGATCACGGCCGCCGCGTCGGCAAAGAAGTGTTCACAACCGGCCCGTTCCGGTGTGTAACGAAAGCTGAAGCTGATTCCGGACGGATTCCCCATGAACATTCTTGTCTTGCTGTCGGGCCTCGCCTCCACTGCCGGTCTTGTTGGCGCTCTGGCCGGGGGCTGGTTCGATGGCATCCCTCTCTATGTGGCGATTGCTGGCGTGCTGATGACTGCGGCACTGGCGATGAGCCGCAACATCGGTCCGTTCCTGCGCTTCTTCATCGTGTTCTATGCCATGGGCTATGTCGGGCTGATCGTGCTGATCGCGGCCAAGGGCCTGCTGCCCGCCGGCTGGTCCGGCGTGGTGCCACCGCCGCTGACCGCCTTCACCGCTGCCGCTTTCGCGCTGCTCGCCTTCGGCATGTCGCGCGTGCCGGTGATGCGCCAGATTACCGAGATAACCGACAAGTATTTCTCCACCGACGAGACCGCGACCTTCAATCTCGGCTTCGGCCCTGACCGGACCTTGCCGGTGCGCTGGGTGGCCATGGCGCTGCTGGCCATCATCATCCTGATCAATCTGGGGCAGGTTTGGGTCTCGGTCAGCCTGTCCTTCTTCAACCGCGACTGGTTCGATGCCATTCAGGCCAAGAACGCGACCGAGTTCTGGCGTCTTTTGTGGAAGGTCTGGCTGCCTCTGGTCGGCGTGCTGATCGCCTCGAACTTCATCGAGTTCCTGATCGTCTCGGCCTTCAAGATCCGCTGGCGTTCGTGGCTGACGCAGAAGCTGTTCGGCCGCTGGCTGGAGGATGGCACCCATTATCGCCTGCAATTCGGCGATGCACGCGTCGACAACCCGGACCAGCGCATCTCCGAGGACATCCGCAAATACATCGACACCACCTATTCGCTGACCATCTCGATGATCCAGCAGATCTCTGGGCTGGTCTCGTTCTCGGTCATCCTCTGGGGCCTGTCGGCCAACCTCACCCTGCCCGGCCTCGAAACCAAGATTCCCGGCCTGCTGTTCTGGATCGCGCTCGCCTATGCGGCGATCGGCACGCTGGTCACGCATCTGATCGGCAAGCGTCTTATCCGGCTCAACTTCCAGCAGGAGGTTTACGAGGCCGATTTCCGCTTCGGGCTTGCCCGCCTTCGTGAGTATGGCGAGCCGGTGGCCTTGCTGGCTGGCGAGAAGGCCGAGACCAAGCGTCTTGGCCAGCAGTTCGGCGAGGTCATTCGCAACTTCTTCGATATTGTCCGGGTGCAGAAATGGCTGTCGGCCTTCATCCAGCTCTATGGCTCTTCGAACAGCATCGTGCCCATCGTCATCACGGCCCCGTTCTTCTTCGCCGGCCAGATCACGCTCGGCGTACTGACCCAGACCAGCCAGGCCTTCGCCCGTGTCGATGCGGCTTTGTCCTTCTTCATCGATCGCTACTCGATGCTGGCTGACTTCAAGGCCGTGGTCGACCGCCTGTCGACCTTTGATACCTCGTTGTTGCGCGCCGAGACGATCAAGGCCGAAAGCCGCATCAACCTCGCGACCACGCCGGATGATCATCTGAGGCTGTCGGACCTGACACTGACCCTGCCCGGTGGACAGCCCATTGTGAAGGTTGCCGCACTGTCCATGGAACAGGGCGAGCGCACCTTGCTGGTTGGCCCGTCGGGCTCCGGCAAGTCCACCCTGTTCCGCGCCATTGCCGGCATCTGGCCCTTTGGCGACGGGACCATCGCCGCGCCCGCCGGCAAGAGCGTGATGCTGCTGCCGCAGCGCCCCTATCTGCCGCTCGGCACCTTGCGCGATGCGGTCAGCTATCCGGGCTTGGCCGGCACCTACCCGGACGAAGCCATCATCGCGGCGCTCAAGGCCGCAAGCCTGCCTCATCTGACAGGCCGGCTCGATGAGGAAGCATTCTGGGTGCAGGTGCTGTCACTCGGCGAGCAGCAGCGTGTCGCCATCGCCCGTGTCCTGCTGGCAAAGCCGGACTGGCTCTTCCTCGATGAGGCCACGGCTGCATTGGATGAGCCGCTGGAGGAGGCGATCTATCAGGCGCTGCGCACCGCGCTGCCGCTGACCACCATCGTCTCGATCGGCCACCGCTCGACGCTGAAGGTCATGCACGACCGCATCATCACCATGAAACCTGTAGGAGAGGGCGGGAGGTTGTTCTCGCCTGCCTGACTGGGGCGGTACCATTCCGGTGAAACGCCCTAGTACTACAGTTGTATATCAGCGCGAATAATGCTCTGGCTCGCCCTTGCGGGGGCGGAGGCTACGATGGGTGTGTCGGATTGGACGGGTGGATTGATCGACTGGCGAGGCGAACTTGCTGGGCTGAAGGTGCGGATGGGCGCTGTTCTGGGGCGGCGTGAACTGCGCGAGACTGCGGCGGCGTTCATGGACGGGCTTTTGTCGGACACCGAGCGCAAGACGGGCTGGATGCTGTCGGAGGAGGCGGGCCATGGCGCGCCCCACCGGGTTCAGGCGCTGCTTGGCCGCTCGCGCTGGGACGCGGACGGCTTGCGCGATGTGGTGCGCAACTACGTCTTCGAGGCGCTCGGCGACGCCGACGGCGTACTGGTGGTGGACGAGACGGGCTTCGTGAAGAAGGGCGAGCATTCGGTGGGCGTTGCGCGCCAGTACACGGGCACGGCGGGCCGCATCGAGAACGCTCAGGTCGGCGTGTTCGCATGCTATGCCAGCCGGCATGGCGCCGCCCTGATCGACCGGCGGCTGTATCTCCCCGAGAACTGGGCGAAGGACGAGAAGCGCCGGGCGAAGGCTGCGGTTCCCGCCGGGATCGCGTTCTCCAGCAAGACCGCGATCGCCCGTGAGATGATCACCGCCGCGCTCGATGCGGCCGCCGTAGCCGGGGCGTGCTGCCGCTTCGTCCTTGCCGACGCGCTCTACGGCTCCGATTCTGCCTTGCGCCACATGCTGGAGGAGCGCGGGCAGTCTTACGTCCTGGCGATCCGCTCCAACCACACCCTGCGCTTCCTGATCGAGGAGGGCTTGATCCAGACCGACCCGGCCGAACTCGCCGAGGACCTGGCCGCCGAAGACTGGCATGCGCTGCCGGCCGGCGAGGGGTCCAACGGTCTGCGCCTCTACGACTGGGCCGCAATCAGGATTCCATGGACCACGAACGAGGGTTTTGCGCGCTGGCTGCTGTTCCGGCGCTCGCGCAAGGACGCCGGGAAGTTCGCCTTCTCCTTCGTCTTCGCGCCCGAAGAGACCAGCCTCGCCGAGATGGCCGGTGCCGCAGGCCTGCGCTGGACCATCGAGGAAGCCTTCCAACGCGCCAAGGACGATCTCGGGCTCGACCATTGCGAGGCCCGCTCCTGGCATGGCTGGCACCGCCACATGACGCTGGTCATGTTCGCCGCCGCTTTCCTCGCCAAGCTTACCGCGCAATGGCGCAGCGCAGCAGCCAAACCGAACGAAAGGAGCCCAACCGAACGCAATCCAACAGAATGCTTGGCCGCCTGAGGACCCTCGTCCCGTCGCTCAGCAAACTCAAGCGGATCATGGCGAAACTGACGAAAGCCTCCGTCTCGTTCGACTTCGTCATGAGATGGCAGCTCTGGCGACGGAAACATCATGATAGGCAACTGTAGTATTGGAGCCTGACCCAAAACACTGTTGCAGTGCATGGTGTGTTCTGGTTCATCGTTCCATCCAGGAAAGGATGGAACGATGTGAACGGCAGAGCACGGCAAGACATATATGAGCGATACGAAGAGCGATCCGAGCAATGTGACGGGTCGGGAATTGTCAGTGCTTGAGCCTTTGATCCCGCCTGCGACGCCGGGCGGGCGCCTGCGCAAGACGGACATGCGGGAGGCGATGAACGCGATTTTCTATCTTCTGCGGACAGGGTGCCCGTGGTGCTATCTGCCGCGCGATGGGTTTCCCGCGCGCTCGGCGGTCGACAACATTTTCCGCAAGTTCCAGCGCGAGGGAACCTGGGAGGCCATCTGGGAGGCGCTATATCAGTTGCTGCATGAAAGCGAAGGCCGCGAGGCCAGCCCGAAAGCGGGCGTGATTGAAAGCCAGACGCTCAAGTCGGCAGAAAAGGGAGTTGTAAAGCCCAGAAATCAGCCCCCAACACACCCGACACCGTGGGATACGACGCAGGCAAGACGATAGAAAGCCGCAAGATCCACGCGCTTGTCGACACGCTCGGCCTGCCGATGCGCGTCGTGATCCACTCCGCTGGCATTCAGGACCGGGATGGCGCGGTCCTGCTGTTCACCAAGATCTGCAGTCGCTTCCCAGGGCTTGAATGCATCTTCGCCGATGGCGGATACAATGCGCAGCAGACCTTCGAGGCCGCGGCAGCCAGCTATCCGCCGCGGATGGAGATCGTCCGTAGGACACCCGATGCTGTCGGCTTCGGGGTGATCCCGAAACGATGGGTTGTTGAGAGAGCATTCGCATGGTTTGGCCGAAACCGACGCCTCGCAAAGGACTTCGAAAACCTCGCGCAATCCCTCATGGCCTTCGTCACGCTTGCCGCAATCCAGTTCGGTGTGCGGAGGATCGCGAGGCCAAAATGGCTTTTGGGTCAGTCTCTGAGCGTCAGCTTTATCCGCCAACCGGAGCCTACTTGGCGGGATGATGCTCTAAAGGGCGCGCACGAAGCGCAGTTCCGCTGCGCCTTGCAGGACGAGCTGGCCGTTGACCACGTCCCACTTGCGGGCATTGCGCAGCGCCACCAGGAACGCGCGCTCGGTGCCCATCACGCCGGTCTCGCAGGCGCGGCGCGTCACCGCCACCGGCCCCACGGCAAAGCCCTGCTCGCGCAGCGGATACATCGTGGCCGAGAAGGTGTTGCAGCCGCCAAAGCCCTTGCCGCGCAACTGGTCGTCAACGGTCAGCGAAGGCCGCTCGCCGGAGACAGGCTTGCCGCCGATGCTCTGGAGCGACCAGGCGGTCCCCACCGGAAACTGCTTGTCCTGCCGGGGCTGCGGCACGTTCGGGTCGAAGTTCGGGTTCTTCTGCCCGCCGGACTGCTGCGCCATGGCCGGCAAGGCGACCAGCGACGTCGCGGCGATGAGGTTCAGGGCGAGGGCAAACGAACGTGAGCGGCGCGCCATCGGGATATCCGGTTGCTGACGAGGGAGGCGGGACCATAGAAACATGCGCCGTGTTGTTCAACTGGCGAGTTGGCATTTCCGTGGGAGGGCGGGGCTGTACCCCTCCGCCCTTCATGCGCGGGCATCGGCACGGCTGATCACTCAGCGGAGCGCGGAAAAATTCTGGGCGGCCCGTGATCCGCCCTCCGTAAAGCTACGTATACACTGGCGAAGTCTTCTGGATTTCCTTCCCCAATGACAGCCCGCTCCTCCCCCGGATGGGCTGTTTCCTGTGAGGCCACCTCCTCCCCCGAGGTGGCCTCTTTTTTTAGCGCGCGGCTGCGATCAGATGCGGCGCAGCAGCTTTTCCAGCAGCGGGTTGTCCTGCCGGAACACATAATCCAGCGACCGCACTGTGACATCGGTCGCGCCGGCAGCCGTCAGGTCGTCGACCAGATCGAACAACGCCTTGTGCGGGCAGTGGATGGTGACGATCCCGCCCGGTGCCTGCACCCCGAAGGGCAGGCGGGCTTCATGCCGTGCCTGTAAGGTGTCGGCGAAGGCCTTGTCGACCGTGGCGATGCAGGCCCTGACCTCCCTGAGCTTGCGCCCCTCTTCCTCGGCGGCAATGCGCATCAGGATCGCGCGGGCCGCCTTGCGGGCGCGGGCACCCCAGGCTGCCTTCAGTGACGCCACGAGATTGGCCTCGGAGGTCAGCATCACGCCGTCATCCAGCACCTTCAGGGCGTTGGCGGCCAGCGTCGAGCCGGTAGTGGTGATATCCACCACGATCTCCGCCGTGCCGGCAGCCGGCGCGCCTTCCGTGGCCCCGAGGCTTTCGACGATGCGGTAGTCGGTCACGCCATGCGCGGCGAAGAAGCGGCGGGTGATGTTGTTGTATTTCGTGGCCACGCGCAGCTTGTGCCCTTGCCGGACGCGCAGATCCTCGGCGATGTCGTCGAGATCGTCCATCGTGGCGACATCGATCCAGGCCTGCGGCACGGCCACGACCACGCTGGCATGGCCGAAGCCGAGCGGCGTCAGCAGTTCCATCGTGCCGTCAACATCGGCCACCTGCTCGCGCACCAGATCCTCGCCGGTGATGCCCATGTGGGCTGCGCCGCTGGCCAGTTGGGCCACGATCTCGGAGGCCGAGAGGAAGGCCACCTCGACATCTGCAAGGCCCTGGATGGTGCCACGGTAGTTGCGCTCGCCGCGCTGCTGGGCAAAGCCGAGCCCGGCCCGCGCGAAGAAGGCCGAGGCATTTTCCTGAAGCCGGCCCTTGGACGGCACAGCGAGGACAAGGGCCGGATTGCTGGTCCCGCTCATGCCGGCCTCCGGGTCAGCCGGTCGAGCCAGATCGAGGCCCCGACCGCAGGGATGGGGCTTTCGGCCCCGAGCTTGCCGAGCAGCGTGTCATAGCGTCCGCCGCCGGCAACGGGCTTGGGCGAGCCCGGTACTGGGTCGTGAAGCTCGAACATGACGCTGGTGTAGTAGTCGAGATTGCGGGCGAAGCCGGCGCTGAACTGCATCGCCGCCACATCGAGCCCCCGCGCCGCCATGAAGCCGGTGCGGGCTTCCAGCACGTCGAGTTCGCCGGCAAGGTCGAGCCCTGCATCCTTTGCCAGCGCCCTCAGGGCTGTTGCTGCCTCGTCCGGGTCGCCTTCCACCGCCAGCACGCCGGCCATGATCTGGCGGGCTTCCGGCGCAATGGTCTGTTCGCGTTCGCTGGCGCGCGCCAGGAAGCGGCTGGCAATGTCGCCGGCCGAGCGCCCGCCGACGCTGGCAATGCCGGCGATCGACAGCACATCCTCGACAAAGCGTTTGGCCGCGCCGGGATCCTGGCCCTGAAGCGCGGCGAACAACCCGGCATGGGTGTCCTGTCCCGGTGCCTCCACCGTGTCCAGCGCCGCCAATGCACGCTCGCCCTCGCCGGCGCTGACCGCGCGCATCAGCTTGCGCTGGGCCGCGGCTGGCAGGTTCAGCCCGCGCAGTACGGCCCTGAGGATCGCTACGTCACCGAGCCTGATCCGGGGCGCGGCAAGCCCGGCCATGGCCACCGCTTCGCAGGTGATGGCCAGAACCTCGGCGTCGGCCGCTTCCGAATCCGTCCTTCCGATGAGTTCGAGGCCGGCCTGGAGGAACTCGCCCGGCTCGCCGCTGCGCATCCGGAACACCGGACCGAGATAGGCATAACCACGCGCCTCGCCGGCATGGCGGCCGGCGAGATGGTCACGGCATACGGGGATCGTGTATTCCGGCCTGAGGCACCATTCCTGCCCGTCGCCATCCTGCGTCATGAACATGCGCTTGCGCATGTCCTCGCCCGAGACATCGAGAAAGATCCCGGCCGGCTGCAGGATGCCGGGTTCTGCACGCTCATAGCCTTCGCGCTGGAACAGCGCCAGCAACCCTTCCGCCAGAGCCTGATCCGTTGCAGCCATGCCTGTTGTCCAATACCTTCCAGACGAGACTGGGCACCTGAGACCCGGACCCTGTCATCGCGCCCTCATCTAGCAGCGCGCCTGCACGGAGGCGATGGTTTTTGCTGCGAAGGGTGAACAGGTCCCGTGAACAGGGCCGGTGAACCCGACCTCGTGGTTTGCCTGTTGCCGGCTAGCGCAGTATCGCTGCTGGTCAGAGTGCCGGAAGAGCAGCCATGACCGACATCACGCTTCGCAGCGCCAAAGCCCAGCTTGCCTTGCTGGCGGAAGGCCGCATCTCGGCTGCCCAATTGCTGGAGCTTCATCTGTCGCGCATCGAGCGGCTCGACCCCGCGCTCAATGCGGTCGTGGCGCTCGATGTCGCCAAGGCCCGCGCCGCTGCCCTGGCATCCGATGCGCGCCGCAGGGCCGGGCAGGCCGGTGCCCTCGAAGGCCTGCCGATCACCATCAAGGACGCCTTCGATGTGGCCGGCCATGTCTCAACGGCGGGTGCCAATGCCTATCGCGAGCGCATGCCCGAGGAGGACGCCGCCGCTGTGGCCCGCCTCAGGGCCGCAGGCGCTATTATCATGGCCAAGAGCCAAGTGCCGGTGTTTTCCGGCGATTTCCAGAGCTACAATCCGCTCCATGGCACCACCAACAACCCGTGGGACCCGGCGCTCAGCCCCGGTGGATCGTCGGGCGGGGCTTGCGTTGCGGTGGCGACCGGCATGAGCGCCTTCGAGCTTGGCTCCGATCTGGGCAGTTCGATCCGCTGGCCGGCGGCGGCAACGGGCGTGTTCGGCCTCAAGACCACATGGAACCTGATTTCGACCTGGGGCATGGTCCCGCCGCCGCCGGAGCGCCGCTCGCCGCGCAATGCCGATTTGGTCGTGGCCGGCCCGATTGCCCGCACGGCGGATGACATCGCCCTGATCCTGTCCGTGCTGGTTGGCGGGCGCGAGCCCGGCTCACCCTCGCCGGTCGCGCTCGCTCAGCCGGCACGGCTGGATGCACGAGGGCTGAGGGTCTGCGTCTGGCGTGATGATCCCTTCGCCAAGGCTGATGCGCTCGTCCATGAGGGTGTCGACCGGGCAGCGCGCCTGCTCGAGGGCGAAGGGGCGATCATCGACGAAAGCACCCGGCCGGGCTTCAGTTTCCAGGAGGCCTTCGAGGTCTTCGCCCTTCTCAATCACGCCATCGTCGCCCATGGCCTGCCCCCAAAGGTGCGGGCGAAGATCCAGGCGATGGCCGCCGGCTTTTCGCCGAATGACCTGTCCCACCGCTCCTTGCAGGCGCGCGGTGCGCGGATGACGCCGGGGCTTTACCAGCAACTCAGCCAGCGAAGGCTGGCGATCAAGCGGCAATGGGCCCGCCTGTTCACGCGCTTCGACGTGGTGCTGGCCCCGCCCGCGCCAGTGGCCTTCCTTGCGCATGACCATGGGCCGGACCTGCACGCCCGCACGCTGACCGTGAATGGAGAGGCCCGTCCCTACCTCGACTTTCTGGTCTGGGCCGCTTTGGCATCGGGCGGCGACCTGCCGGCCCTGTCCGCGCCGGTGATGCGCTCGGCCGGCGGGCTGCCGCTCGGTGTCCAGATCATCGGGCCTGCGGGCGGCGACCATCAGGTCATCGCCGTTGGCCGCATGCTGGAACAGATCACCGGCGGTTTCGTTGCCCCGCCCATGGCGCGATGAAGAGACTCAGCCTCCATGAGATCAGCCGTGTGGTGCCGGAACCCTTGAGAATTCTGCTCAAGCCAAGTATCGCATCAGGCGAATGGTGATCGGGCCGGAGACGGCAGGCATGCAGCCCAGGGTGTGCCGCGCTGTCGTTGATCCCGACAGGAGAAACGATGGCTGATCATCCGGCACAGGACGAGAAGGCCAGAAACAGGCAGGCCCAACGTCTGGCAGCAGCCCTGAGGGAAAACCTCAAGCGGCGCAAGCACCAGGCGCGGGGCAGGGCTTCCGCATCACCGGATGTGCTGGCCGGCCCGACATTGCATGATGCGTCCCCGCAAGACGTGTCCGAGCAAGAATCCCCACGGCAGGATGATCCTGCCGCCCGGTCAAGGCCCGATCTCAAGAACGGTCCGGCCTGACACAACGCCATCAGGCGGTACCTTGCCCAAGTCTTGGCCAACGCTTGGCCCAAGCCGTGGACCAGGGGCATCCGCCCAGCAGATGAAAGACTGACATGGACCGCATCCGCATTGTCGGCGGCAACCGACTGAACGGCACGATCCCGATCTCGGGCGCCAAGAACGCGGCCTTGCCGCTGATGATTGCCAGCCTGCTCACCGATGACACGCTGACGCTCGAGAACGTGCCGCGCCTGTCGGATGTCTCCAATCTGGCGCGTATCCTCTCCAACCACGGAGTTGACCGCAATGTGCCGGGCAAGCGCCTCGGCCAGACCGTGGAGACGGGGCAGACCCTGTCGCTCTGCGCCCGCACCATCGTCGATACCTGCGCGCCCTATGATCTGGTCTCGACCATGCGCGCCTCTTTCTGGGTAATCGCGCCGCTGCTGGCCCGGATGGGCGAGGCCAAGGTGTCCCTGCCTGGCGGCTGCGCCATCGGCACGCGGCCTGTCGACTTCCTGCTGATGGCGCTGGAAAAGCTCGGTGCCGTCATCACCATCGAGGCCGGCTATGCCATCGTCACGGCCCCGAAAGGCCTGCAAGGCGGCCGCATCGTGTTTCCTAAGGTCACCGTCGGCGGCACCCACACCGCGCTGATGGCGGCGGTGCTGGCCCATGGCAGCACCGTGATCGAGAACGCCGCGCGCGAGCCCGAGGTTGTCGATCTGGCCCATTGCCTCGTCAAGATGGGTGCCCGCATCGAGGGCATCGGCACGCCGATGCTGCAAGTCGAGGGTGTGACCCGCCTGAACGGCGCGCGTCATGCCGTGGTTCCGGACCGGATCGAGACCGGCACCTATGCCATGGCGGTGGCCATGACCGGCGGCGATGTCCTGCTGGAAGGGGCGCGCGCCTCCGATCTTCAGGCTGCCCTAACGGTGCTGGAACAGGCCGGCGTCAGCGTCACCACGGAGGCAGGCGGTGTCCGCATCCGCCGCAACAACCAGGCGCTGATGCCGGTCGATGTCACTACAGAGCCGTTTCCCGGCTTTCCCACCGACTTGCAGGCCCAGTTGATGGGACTGATGAGCATGGCGAAGGGCACTTCGCGCATCCGCGAGACCATCTTCGAAAACCGCTTCATGCACGTGCAGGAACTGGCACGCCTCGGCGCGAAGGTCCGGCTCGATGGCGACACCGCCTATGTTGACGGCGTCGACAAGCTGACCGGCGCACCAGTCATGGCCACCGACCTGCGCGCCTCCGTCTCGCTGGTGATCGGCGCGCTCGCCGCCGAGGGCCAGACCACGATCAGCCGCGTCTATCACCTCGATCGCGGCTTTGAAGCGCTGGAAACCAAGCTGTCGCGCTGCGGCGCGCAGGTGGAGCGGGTCAGCGGCTAGCGCTTAGGGGCGAGCCGGTCCCCGCCAGCCGGGCCGGCATCAGGCCTTCATCAGCTCCGCCACATGGGCGGCCACCGAGCCGCCGAGGCCCGCGAGGTCATAGCCGCCTTCCAGCACCGAGACGATGCGACCGCCGGCGTGCCGGTCTGCGATGTCCATCACCTCTCGGGTGGCCTGGGCGAAGTCCTGCTCGGTCAGGTTGAGGTTGGCGAGCGGATCGCGCCAGTGCGCATCGAAGCCGGCGGAAATGATCACCAGTTCCGGCTTAAAGGCATTGAGCCGCGGCAGGATCAGCGCTGACATCGCTTCCTCGAAGGCCTCCCCGCCATCGCCCGCCGCCAGTGTCACGTTCATGATCGTGTCATGCTCGCCGCGCTCCGACGGCGAGCCTGTGCCCGGATAGAGCGGGGCCTCATGGCTCGAAATGTAGAGAACGTCGGGATCAGCCCAAAAGATATCCTGCGTGCCGTTGCCGTGGTGCACATCCCAGTCGAAAATGGCGACCCGCCCCAGCCCATGGACAATGCGGGCATGGCGCGCGGCAATGGCGGCATTGTTGAAGAAGCAGAAGCCCATGGCGGTCGCATGCTCGGCGTGATGTCCCGGCGGCCGCGTCGCCACGAAGGCATTGTGCACGCGCCCTGCGAGCACCGCATCCACTGCCGCCGTTGCTCCGCCGACCGCGCGCAGGGCCGCCTCCAGAGTGCCGGGCGACATCACCGTGTCGGCATCCACATGCACGATGCTCTCGCTGGGCGCGGCCTTGCGCAGCACCGCCAGATGCCGCTCCGGATGGCACAGCACGATCGCGGCCTCGTCGCCGCGCGGGGCCTCCTCCCGCACCAGCGTGCCAAAGGCCTCCCCCGACAGGGCCTTCTCGATCGCCCTGATCCGTTCCGCCCGCTCCGGGTGGCCATGCGGCGTGGCATGGTCGAGGCAAGCGGAATGGCTAAACAGAAGCGTGCTCAAGATCATGCTCTCCAGCGTTGCCAAAATGCAAAGGACTTGATCAGAAACCTGCGGCGTCCTCGATTGCGCTTCTGATGGGCGCAAAGGTTTGGTTAACCATAAACAATGCACCTTGCCATCATGTCACATCGGTCTCCGATTCGCAGCGCCGTCGCGCTCCTTGCCATTGCCGCCGCTCTTGGCGCGTGCAGCTATCGCGGCGTGCCCGAACCGAGCCTGAATGCGCGCGATGCACAGTTCGTGGCGCTTGTGCCCAACCATGAGCTGGAAATGCAGTTCCAGCGCTTCGAGGTCGATTACCGCACCGACGAGAAGCCTGGCACCATTGTGGTCTATACCGCCGACAAGCTGCTCTACTTCGTGCTGCCCGGTGGCAAGGCCATCCGCTACGGCGTCGGCGTCGGCAACGAGGCCTTTGGGTGGACCGGCAGTGCCGACATCGCGCGCAAGGCCGAATGGCCAAGCTGGACCCCGCCCGCCGAGATGCTGGAGCGCTGGCCGCACCTGCGCAACCGCGCCGGCGGCATGGCTGGCGGCCCGGCCAACCCGCTGGGTGCCCGCGCCCTCTATCTTTACCAGAACGGCCGCGACACGCTTTACCGGATCCACGGCACCAACGAGCCGGAGTCGATCGGGCGCGCCTCGTCCTCGGGCTGCATCCGCATGCGCAACGTCGATGCCATCGATCTGTTCAACCGCGTCAAGGTCGGCGCCAAGGTTGTGGTCAGGTAAGCGACTGGCGCGGCTCGCTCTATCCGAGGTCGACCAGCACGATTTCCGGCGGAATGCCGAAGCGCACGGGCGGGCCGCTCGTGCCAAGCCCGGCCGAGACGATGATGGAACGATTGTCCTCGACCACGCGACCATAGGCGTAGCGGCTGCCGAATTCCGACGGGATGTAGGGTGACCAGCCGAACAGGCGCACCTGTCCACCATGGGTGTGCCCGGCCAGCGTCAGCGCCACCTGGGCCTTGCCCGGCGTGTCCGGCAGGCCGGCGAAGATGTCGGGCTCGTGGGCGAGCAGGATCACCGGTGCGCCATCGGCGGCCTGCGCCAGCGTGCCCGGCAGGTCGTCGAGCCCCTGGAACATCATGCCCCGGCCCTCCCGGTAGCCCAGCCTGTAGGCAAGCTGGTCGGCCAGTCCGGCGAGCCAGAACGACCGCCCATCCTTGCTGAGCTGTCGCGCCTTGTTTTCCAGAACTGGCACGCCGGCATCGAGCAGCGCCAGCTTGGCGAAAGGGTCGCCGTGCCGCGCCCGCTGCACCACCGGGTCATCCCAGTATTCGTGGTTGCCGAGAATGGCATGGACGCCGAGCGGGGCTCTGAGCCGGGCAATCGCCCGCGACCATTGCTGCGGCTTCAGTCCGTGCAGGTTGCGGCTCTCGCGGGTGATGTAGTCGCCCAGCAGCACGATCAGGTCGGGCTGGAGCGCGTGTGTCTGTTCGACGATCTCGTCGATCCGGACCAGCGGCATGTGGGCACTGCCGCAATGCAGGTCGGCGAGGGCAGCGATGCGCAGCGAAAGCCCGGCCGTCCAGCCCGGTGGCGTCAGCGCATAATGCGTGACAGCGACCGTGCCGCCCGGTTCCAGATAGCGGGCATAGGCAGCCCCGCTGGCACCGGCCAATAAAAAACCGGCGCCGACCTTGAGGATCGAGCGCCGGGTGACAGTCATGGGTCTCGAATCCAGTGTGCTGTCAAAACATCATTCGGCTTCAGGGCCAAAACGCAGGATGGCGGGAATGTCGCGGGCCGACGGTGTTGCCCTGAGGCCCTTGCGCTGGCTGGCACCGGCCGCCACTGCGGCAATGCCGATCGCGCGATAATGGCGGGCATACAGGTCGCTGGCCGACTTGTCGTGAAAGTTTGCGCTGATGCGCGGTTCGCGGCGCTGGACGTCGCTTGACATGGGAAACCCTGATCCTCTGAAACCTGCACCGGGGGTGATGCAGCCCTCTTCTGACCGGAAATCCTGACGTTCGCGCGGCGCGATCTTGACCGTATCGTGGCAGGATCGGCCGGTCGCGGGCCGTCAGGCACCGGTGAGCCCATCATGCACACCGGGCCTCAAGGCTTGGTTAATGCCGCAACGATTCTGGCGTTAACCATCACCCGGCTGTGGGCCGTCATAGCCATCGATGATGACCATGTCCGTGGTGCCCGCCGTGCCCAGCACGGCCAGCGCCGCCTGATACTCGGGCGAGGCGAAGCAGGCGCGGGCAATCTCGCCCGATGCGAACTCGATCACCACGTTGTGCTGCCTGCCCTGGCCCTTGACCAGGTCGTAGGGTCCGCCGCGCACGATGAAGCGCCCGCCGAACTTGGCGAAGGCCACGCCGTTCAGCGCCCGGTAGCGGGCATAGGCGTCCTGATCGGTGATATCGAGCCGCGCAATCCAGTAGCCCTTGGTCATGGCATGTCCTTTCCGGCTCAGGCGCCCTCGACGCAGACGATGTCGATATGACCGGCACCCTCGCGCAGCTTGCGGGCAGCGGCATACTCAGGCGAGTAGGCATAGGCCTTGGCCGCATCAAGGCTCTCGAACTCGATCACCACGTTGCGGGCCCGGCCTTCGCCCTCGGCGACACTCATCTGGCCGCCGCGCACCAGCGGCCTGCCGCCATACTGCTGGATGGCCTTGGTGGCCTCGGCCGCATAAACGGCCCACTGGCTGGCATTGGTGACGACGGCGCGCGCGATGACATAACCCTTGGGCATGCTGTTCTCCCTGAATGATGGCGCCTGAAAACGGCTGTGACGATGTACCCGGCGCTCCAGCAACGGTCTTACGCAACCGAGGCGATTTCGTCCATGATCGCGCTGGCCGCTCCACGCGGGTCCGCTGCGCGAATGATGGGGCGGCCAATGACCATGTGGTCGACCCCGGCCCTGATCGCCTCGCCTGGCGTGAGCGTGCGCTTCTGGTCGCCGCTGGCGCTCCCTGCGGGCCTGATCCCGGGCGTCACGATCACCATGCTGCTGCCGATGGCATTGCGCACGATCCCGGCTTCCGCCGCCGAGCAGACAATCCCATCGATGCCGGCCAGCCGCGCCTGCTGAGCCCGCAGCGCCACGAGATCGGCCACCGCCAGCCGGTAGCCGGCATCGTGCAGGTCGGCGTCGTCGTAGGAGGTCAGTGCCGTCACCGCGAGCAGCCCCATCGGGTGATCGCCGCGCCCTTCCACCGCGCCGCGCATGGTCTGCGGATAGGCATGGACGGTGAGAAAGGTCAGGTTCATCCGGGTCAGCGACTGCACGCCTTCCTCGACCGTGTTGCCGATGTCATGCAGCTTGAGATCGAGGAACACTTTCTTGTCCTCGCGCAGCAACTCGTCTGCCAGGGTCAGCCCGCCGGCAAAGGCGAGCCTGTAGCCGATCTTGTAGAAGCTCGCCGCATCGCCAAGCTCGGTGATCAGGTGATAGGCCTCCCGCACCGTGGGCACATCCAGCGCCACGATCATCCGGTCGCGCAGATCGTTGATCTTCGGCATTGTGACGGCGCTCCTGCCCGGTCAGGCGCCTGCAAACGCCTCGATGGTTTGCCATCTGTGGTGCACGATTCGGCTGGCGCGGTCGAATGTGAAAATGCAGCCACCGCCCGGCAACTGGTCATGGGCTCGCGCGATCGGCAGCCCCGCGAGGGCGCAAAGCAGCAGCGTGCCGACCCCGCCATGTCCGACCAGCAGCACATCACCGGAGGGCGCTTCTGCCAGCGCATCATCGACCTCTTTGACGATGCGTGTCTGGGCATCGAGCGCCCGTTCCCAGCCCCGGAAGCTCTCTGAAGGATGGCTGAAGAACCAGTTGGCCGCTTCCTCAAAGGCATCAGGGGCCAGAAAACCGGTGGCCGAGCGGTCATTCTCATGCATGCGCTCGCACACCAGCACCGGCGCCTTGAGTGCCGGTGCAAGGATGGCTGCGGTTTCTGTGGCCTTCGTCTCGGCGGACGATACGATCAGCACCGTTCCGGCCAGCTTTCCGGAGCGGGCGAGCACCTCGGTGCGCGCCCGTCCGACGTCGCTCAGGCCCCAGTCGGGGACCGGAACGAGCGGGTCGATCACGACCTGCGGATGGGTCAGGTAGCGAACGACCGCCATGCCATCAGGCCTTGGCCACTTCCTTGATCAGGCGGGCAAGGGTGACATCGAGGAACTCGGCGGTGCGGGCGTCGGTCAACTCGCCCTTGTCGGAGAAGGCCGTGCCGGCATTGCCGACCGCAACCATCTCGGGGATGACCAGCGCGCCGAGGCCCAGTTCGAGCACGGTCCGCAACTGGGTCAGTGCGCGATAGCCGCCCATCGGGCCGGGGGAGGCGGCACCGAGCGCCACGACCTTGCCGGCGAGGCCGCTGGCCGGCGAGCCAGGCTTGGCCACCGTGCTCCAGTCCAGTGCGTTCTTGAGCGCGGGGGCATAGCCGGCATTGTATTCCGGCGAGGCCAGGAACAGGCCCTTGTGATCATCGATCAGGCCACGCAGCTTGTGGGCCGCTTCAGGGGCATTGCCAAAACCGTTGGCATCGACCAGCGGCAGCGGAAAATCGGCCAGCGAGATCAGCGTTGCCCATGCGCCTGCGGCGTTGATCTTGCGGGCGGCAAGCTCGGCCAGCATGTGGTTGACGGAGCCGGCGCGGGACGAGCCCGAGAAAACGAGGATCTTGGTCATGCGTGTTTCTGTCCGGTCTGGCTGCGGCGCTTGCGGCAGGGTTGATGGAGAAGTTCGGGAATGCGCGGGCCAACCGGCCCGGCAACCCGCTGCCTTAAACCATCATATAGGGCGCGGATGCGCGCCTCGCATCGCCACGCGGCGGCAAGGCACATTTGCATGTTTGCAAGATGGAAGGCAGTCGAATTCGGATTGGAGCAGAAAAGCCCGGTCTGCCCGCGTGACTGCCTGCGATGCCAGCAGGCAAGCCGTCAGATCTTGCGATAGACCCAGACCCGCGCCGGCGGAATGTTGAGCAGGATCCAGTTCGATGCTGTCGAGGTATAACCCGTGCCGCGCTCGGGGATCGGCGGCACCACCGCATAGGTGAACTGGATGAAGGGCGCCTTGCGGCTCATCAGCGTGAAAGCCTGATCGAGAAAGTCGCGGCGCTGCTGCGGCGGCTTGGTGAACAGCGGCAGGCTCGACACCACGGCGGCAGCGGGTTCAGCCAGCTTGTCTTTCAGCAGCTCGGCGATCCGGTAGGCATCGCCCTGGATCACGCGGGCCAGCGGAAAGCGCTTGCGCAGCAATTCGATGAAGTCGGGATTGAACTCAACGAGGACCAGCCGCTCCTGCGGAACGCCGCGCGCAATCAGCGCCTCGGTGACAGGGCCCGTGCCCGGACCGATCTCGACGATCGGGCCCGGCTCGCGCAGATCGACCTGTGCGGCCATGGCTTTTGCGAGGAACTTGCCGGACGGCATCACGGCCCCGGTCAGCAGGGGTCGCTCGATCCAGGACTTGAGGAAGCGCGTCTCGTCATCCGCGACGCGCTTCTTGCGCGGATGGCGACGGCCGGGGTCATGACGGGTAGGTTCAAACACGTAATTGACGCCGCAAATCTTGTAAGCTTCGACGGCTAGCCTTACTCTCTCTGGCGCTTGCGTCAAGCGTGACAGGCAACCGGCGAAGGGAATTGCGGATCAGCCTGATCATCCGTTTTTTGCGCCGGTTCCGCCGAAACCATCGAAGAAACCCTTCATCCTATCGAAGAAACCTGCGGTTTCGGGGTGCGTCTCCCCGGACGATTCCTTTTCGAATTCGGCCAGCAATTCGCGTTGCCGCCGTGTCAGGTTCTGCGGCGTCTCCACCTGGACCTGGATGTAGAGGTCGCCGACATCGCTGGAGCGGAGGACCGGCATACCCTTGCGGCGCAAGCGGAACTGCTTGGCGGACTGGGTGCCTTCGGGAATCTTGACGATGGCCTTGGCCCCGTCCAGCGTCACGACCTCGACTTCTCCTCCCAAGGCCGCTTTTGTCATCGAAATCGGCACGCGGCAGAACAGGTCCGAGCCGTCGCGCTGGAAAATCTGGTGCGGCTTAACCGACAGGAAGATGTAAAGATCCCCCGCCGGCCCGCCCTTGGCGCCGCCTTCGCCTTCACCGGCCAGCCTGATCCGTGTGCCGTCCTCGACGCCCGCCGGCACGTTCACCGACAAGGTGCGGTCCCGCATCACCCGGCCCGCCCCGCTGCAGACCTTGCAGGGGTCTTCTATGATCTCGCCGCGGCCATTGCAGGTCGGGCAGGTGCGTTCGATCGAGAAGAAACCCTGGCTCGCCCGCACCCGGCCATAGCCGCCGCAGGTCGAGCATTGCTTCGGCTTGGTGCCGGGCTTGGCGCCCGTGCCGGTGCAGGCTTCGCAGGTCACCGCCGTGGGCACGCGGATGGATGCCGCCTTGCCCTGAAAGGCCTCTTCAAGCGTGATTTCAAGGTTGAAGCGCATGTCGGCGCCGCGCTCGCGCCCGCCCTGCGCCCGCTGCCGGCCGCCGCCGCCCTGGCCGAAGAACTGGTCGAAGATGTCCGACATGAAGTCGCCGAACTCGGGGCCCTGGCCGCTGCCGCCGCTGCCATTCTCGAAGGCGCGATGGCCATACTGGTTGTAGGCCGCCCGCTTGTTGGGGTCGGACAGTACCTGATAGGCCTCGTTCAATTCCTTGAACCTGACCTCGGCGTCCTTGTTGCCGGGGTTCTTGTCCGGATGATGCTGCATCGCTAGCTTGCGGAAGGCCGACTTCAGCGCCGCGTCATCGGCATTCTTCTCGACGCCGAGGACGTCGTAATAGTCACGTTTGGACATCTGGAAACGCCAGCCCCTGTTCCAGTGTCATGACCGGTCTTGGGCCGGTCATCCCGTCACCGAAGAGTGCACTCTCCGGAACGAGATCACCGCCACGAGGGCGGTGATGACAGTGTTGCCTTTGTGAAGATACTCACGCGCTCTTCTTCTTGTCGCCCTTGTCGTCGGTGACGTCCTTGAAGTCGGCGTCGATCACGTCTTCCTTGGCCTTGGCATCGCCGTCACCGGCGCCGGTTTCGGCGTCAGCAGCGGCCTGCGCGGCATACATTGCTTCGCCCAGCTTCATCGAGGCCTGCATCAGGTCCGTGGTGCGGCTCTTGATGACCTCGAGGTCCTCGCCGGCCAGCGCCGTCTTGACAGCGTCCAGAGCCGTCTCGATGCCGGTCTTGTCGGCGGCCGAGACCTTGTCGCCATAATCCTTCAGCGACTTCTCGGTGGAGTGGATCAACGCCTCACCCTGGTTCTTGGCTTCCACCAGTTCGCGGCGGGTCTTGTCGGCGGAGGCATTCTCCTCCGCCTCCTTGACCATGCGCTGGATATCGGCATCCGACAGCCCACCGGAGGCCTGGATGCGGATCTGGTGCTCCTTGGACGTGGCCTTGTCCTTGGCAGTGACGCTGACGATGCCGTTGGCGTCGATGTCGAAGGTGACCTCGACCTGCGGCACGCCGCGCGGGGCCGGCGGAATCCCAACAAGATCGAACTGGCCGAGCAGCTTGTTGTCCGCCGCCATTTCGCGCTCGCCCTGGAAGACGCGAATGGTCACGGCATTCTGGTTGTCTTCGGCGGTCGAGAAGACTTGGCTCTTCTTGGTCGGGATCGTCGTGTTGCGGTCGATCAGGCGGGTGAACACGCCACCGAGCGTCTCGATGCCGAGTGACAGCGGGGTGACGTCGAGCAGCAGCACGTCCTTGACGTCGCCCTGCAGCACACCGGCCTGCACGGCCGCACCGATCGCCACCACCTCATCGGGGTTGACGCCCTTGTGCGGCTCCTTGCCGAAGAAGGTCTTCACGATCTCCTGCACCTTCGGCATGCGGGTCATGCCTCCGACGAGCACGACTTCGTCGATGTCGCCTGCCGAGAGGCCCGCATCCTTGAGCGCCTTCTTGCAGGGCTCGACGGTGCGCTGGATCAGGTCATCGACCAGGCTTTCGAACTTGGCGCGGCTCAGCTTGAGCGCCATGTGCTTCGGGCCGGATGCGTCGGCGGTGATGTAGGGCAGGTTGATTTCGGTCTGCGCAGTCGAGGACAATTCGATCTTGGCCTTTTCAGCGGCCTCCTTGAGGCGCTGGAGGGCAAGCTTGTCCTTCTTGAGGTCGATGCCCTGCTCCTTCTTGAACTCGTCGACCAGATACTCGACGAGGCGCATGTCGAAGTCCTCGCCGCCGAGGAAGGTGTCGCCATTGGTCGACTTCACCTCGAACACGCCATCGCCGATCTCGAGTATCGAGACGTCGAAGGTGCCGCCGCCAAGGTCATAGACCGCGATCGTGCCGCTCGACTTCTTGTCGAGGCCGTAGGCGAGGGCTGCTGCCGTCGGCTCGTTGATGATGCGCAGGACTTCCAGCCCGGCGATCTTGCCGGCATCCTTGGTGGCCTGGCGCTGGGCATCGTTGAAGTAGGCCGGAACGGTGATCACGGCCTGTGTCACGGCCTGGCCAAGATAGGCCTCCGCGGTTTCCTTCATCTTGATCAGCGTGAAAGCGGAGATCTGCGAGGGCGAATAGTCGGTGTTGTCGGCCTGGACCCAGGCATCGCCATTAGGGGCCTTCTTGATCTTGTAGGGGACGAGCTTGAGATCCTTCTGCGTCATCGGATCGTCGAAGGTGCGGCCGATCAGCCGCTTGATCGCGAAGAAGGTGCGCTCTGGGTTCGTCACGCCCTGCCGCTTGGCGGGCTGGCCGACGAGGCGCTCGCCATCGTCGGTGAAGGCCACGATCGAGGGCGTGGTGCGTGCACCTTCCGCGTTCTCGATCACCTTCGGCGTCGTGCCTTCCATGATGGCGACGCAGGAATTGGTGGTGCCAAGGTCGATACCGATAACTTTTGCCATGGGATGATCCCTTTCGAAGCATGATCCCGGCCGGACCCGAAGCATCCGGCCTTTGGTGTTGCGATCTTGCGGCGGGAGACAACCTGAGGGATCAGCCAACCCGGACGGATTGCAAACCGGTTCGTCGAAGCGCCCCTGCGCGCGGTGACCGGGATATGGGGACAAGCCATTTGCAACGCAAGACAATCGGCAAACAAAGCCGCGACGAAAATGCACTGCCATGCGCGGGCCGTCCCGTCCTTGCCAGCATGGTCGGCACCGGAGGCACGCAAGACCCTGGCAGGAGGCTGGCGAGATGCCGAGCCGCATAGTCTGTGGATTGCGAATTGACGCGGGGAGCAAAACCCGGCTTTCAATGGTGCCAGCAACGCCCTGAAACAACCGATCGTGGGATCACGTGATCCAGAAGCCTCACCCCAGCCTGTCTTACGACCAATGCCAGACGCTCCGCATCCGGCGTAGGGGCACCTTGATGGTGCTCGTGCTGGGGCTGATGGCGAGCACTGGCAGCGTGCTGGCCCAGCCGATGCAACTGCCCGGCGCGGTCGGCTCCGCGCCGGTGGGCGTGCCGGTGGCACCTCCGGCGGCCGCCACGGGCGCTGCGCCGCCCGCCGGTTTTCCCGGAGGCCGGCCCGCGGCCGTTCCGGTCAAGCAGATTGCGGATGATGCCATCGTCGGACAGGCGCTGCTCCATCAGGGCCGCTCGGGCCGCGTCGTCATGGAGCGACTGCGCGGTGGCTACGGGCTCAAGGTCTCGTTCGAGGGCTTCCAGACCACGAACCTGCTGGAGCCTTGCGGCGTCGCCTTCGGAGACGAGGCCGTGCCGCTCGAAAGCCTTGGCCGGCCCGCCGGACTGCCGCGCTTCCGCCTCCAGGCCAGTGCCTGCCCGGTGGTCTTCGATGTGCTCAACAATGCGCTGATGGTCGTCGAGCCGCAGGCACCCTGCGTGATCGAGGCCGCACAGTGCCGCATCGATCCGCGCGGCCTGTGGGCACCGGACGGGCGGGGCCTTGTGGCGCTGGCCCGCGACATCGAGAAGGACCGCGCCCGCGCCGAGGCGCAGGTGCGCGAGGGCTTCCGTATGCTTGGCGAGCGCGGTTCGCCGGACGACAAGCGGATGGTGGCGCGCGAGCAGGCGAGCTTCTCCTCCGAACGCGAACAGACCTGCCGCGACTTCAACCGCGAGGGCAACCACGGCTTCTGCGCAGCCAAGTTCACCGAGGCCCGCGCCTTGTCCTTGCGCGCCCGCACCGCCGCTGCCGATGCGGCGGCCAAGCCGAGACGCTGA
>Ga0164292_10000022_pt1 | contig 101985 bp, 116 predicted proteins | sample GEODES117metaG_FD_111486 | JGI IMG/M metagenome (GOLD analysis project Ga0164292, IMG submission 111486) | Eutrophic lake water microbial communities from Lake Mendota, Wisconsin, USA - GEODES117 metaG | ecosystem: Environmental > Aquatic > Freshwater > Lake | place: USA: Lake Mendota... | reverse complement strand
CCGCCACTAAGATCAAAAATCTTCGTACGACTTGCATGTGTTAAGCATACCGCCAGCGTTCATCCTGAGCCAGGATCAAACTCTCCATAGTATCCATTATTAGTTGAATTTAAGTTAAACTTTGTTTCAAATTTAATCTTGCGGATCAATCTCTTGATCTTGAATTCCAGAGTAGTACTTCTTTTATAGAATTGTCAACCCCTCAAAAAAAATTAGTATTATTAAATAATATTAAAGCATTCTTACTTTGCAAGATCTAGGTAGCATCCTTAATTATTAAACTTTGATTTCCCAGGGATAGAAGATACTTTGATAGAAACATTATTAAATATTAAAGGAGCATTGTAAATTGGAGAACCACAAAGAAAAAATCCTAGTGGTCGACGACGAAGCCAGTATTCGTCGAATCCTCGAAACTCGGCTTTCTATGATAGGTTACACAGTCGTGACTGCTGCAGACGGTGACGAAGCTCTCGCAGTATATAAAAAAGAATTACCAAATCTGATTATATTAGATATTATGATGCCCAGATTAGATGGGTATGGAGTCTGCCAAGAAATTCGTAAAGATTCGGATATTCCTATTATTATGTTGACAGCATTAGGTGATGTGGCTGATCGAATAACTGGTTTGGAACTAGGAGCAGATGACTACGTAGTAAAACCTTTTTCACCAAAAGAATTAGAAGCCCGGATAAAAGCAATATTAAGACGAGTAGATAAACTGTCTTTGCATAGTACAGCTGTATCTTCTGGAATCATCTCTATGGGAGGTATAAAAATTGATACTAATCGTAGACAAGTATATAAACAAAATGAAAAAATTCGTTTAACAGGCATGGAATTCAGTCTCTTGGAACTACTAATGAGCAAATCTGGAGAGGCATTTTCTAGAGCAGCTATACTGCAAGAAGTCTGGGGTTATACGCCAGAAAGGCACGTGGATACAAGAGTTGTCGATGTCCATATTTCGAGGTTAAGATCCAAATTAGAGGAGGATCCGAGTAATCCGGATTTAATATTGACAGCTCGAGGCACTGGTTACCTATTTCAGAAGATAACTGAAGTTCAAAAAAATGCTTAATTCTGAAGATACAATTATAAAATTTTGTAATGATTTAAGAAGTTTGTAACATTGTGAGTATTTTGATGGTTACTTTTTTTACGATTCCAATTATAATAAAAATAATAAACGTAAAGAAAAATAGAATATTAATAACTATTCTATTTATATAGATACAGCTTTGGAGAATTAATTATGACCATAGCAATTGGGCAAGAAGAAGGTCGTGGATGGTTCGACCTTGTAGATGATTGGTTAAAAAGAGACCGTTTTGTATTCGTAGGTTGGTCTGGGTTGTTACTATTCCCAACATCTTATTTAGCAATTGGCGGTTGGTTTACTGGTACAACTTTTGTTACATCTTGGTATACTCACGGATTAGCAAGTTCTTATCTTGAAGGATGCAATTTCTTTACAGCTGCAGTATCTACTCCTGCAAATAGTATGGGACATTCCTTACTTCTTCTATGGGGACCAGAAGCTCAAGGAGACTTTACTCGCTGGTGTCAGATTGGTGGGCTTTGGGCTTTTTGCGCTTTACACGGTGCGTTTGGTTTAATAGGATTTTGTTTAAGACAGTTTGAAATCGCTAGATTAGTAGGGATTAGACCTTATAACGCTATCGCATTCTCTGGTCCTATAGCAATCTTTGTGTCTGTATTTTTAATGTATCCACTAGGTCAAGCTAGTTGGTTCTTTGCTCCAAGTTTAGGAGTGGCTGCAATCTTCAGATTCTTATTATTCATTCAAGGGTTCCACAACTTTACTCTGAATCCTTTCCACATGATGGGTGTAGCTGGTATTTTGGGTGGAGCTTTGCTTTGTGCTATCCATGGTGCTACTGTACAGAATACTCTATTCGAAGATGGTGATGCTGCGAATACTTTTAGAGCATTCACACCTACTCAAGCAGAAGAGACTTACTCCATGGTAACAGCTAATAGATTCTGGTCTCAAGTGTTTGGAGTTGCATTTTCAAACAAGAGATGGTTACATTTCTTTATGCTATTCGTTCCTTTAGCAGGTTTATGGACAAGTGCTATTGGGATTGTGGGTCTTGCTTTAAACTTAAGAGCTTATGACTTTGTATCTCAAGAGCTTAGAGCTGCGGAAGATCCAGAGTTTGAAACATTCTATACAAAAAATATTCTTCTAAACGAAGGTATACGTTCTTGGATGGCTGCTCAAGATCAGCCACATGAAAACTTTATATTCCCTGAGGAGGTTTTACCACGTGGAAACGCCCTTTAATTCAACTTTAGGTGTTGCAGGTCGCGATATTGAATCTACTGGTTTTGCTTGGTGGTCTGGCAACTCTCGTTTAATCAATGTGTCCGGAAAGCTTCTTGGTGCTCACGTTGCTCATGCTGGTTTAATGGTGTTCTGGTGTGGGGCTATGACATTATTCGAAGTTGCACATTACATCCCAGAAAAACCTCTTTATGAGCAAGGTTTAATTTTATTACCTCATCTAGCAGTATTAGGCTGGGGCGTAGGACCAGGCGGAGAGATCGTTGATATCTATCCATACTTTGTTGTCGGAGTACTACATCTGATATCTTCAGCTGTACTTGGTTTTGGAGGAGTATACCATTCCCTTATAGGACCAGATACTTTAGAAGAGTCTTTCCCAGCTTTTGGATATGACTGGAGAGACAAAAATAAAATTACAACTATTCTTGGCATTCACTTAATCATTTTAGGATTTGGTGCTCTTCTATTAGTTGTAAAAGCAATGTATTTAGGTGGTGTTTATGATACATGGGCACCTGGTGGAGGAGATGTAAGAATCATTGATAATCCTACATTAAATCCAGTAGTTATTTTTGGTTATGTGTTAAAATCCCCATGGGGTGGTGATGGATGGATCGTAAGTGTTAACAACATGGAAGATATCATTGGTGGCCATATATGGATAGGTTTAACTTGTATTGTTGGAGGTTTCTGGCATATACTAACTAAGCCTTTTGCATGGGCTCGAAGAGCTTATGTATGGTCCGGTGAGGCTTACTTATCCTATAGTTTAGTAGCTGTGTCACTAATGGGATTTATTGCGAGTCAGTATTCTTGGTACAACAATACAGCTTACCCTAGTGAGTTTTATGGACCTACTGGCCCAGAAGCCTCTCAATCACAAGCTTTTACTTTCTTAGTTAGAGACCAACGTTTAGGAGCTAATGTTGCTTCTGCACAAGGTCCTACAGGTTTAGGAAAATATTTGATGAGATCACCTAGTGGTGAGATTATTCTTGGTGGAGAGACACAAAGATTCTGGGATTTAAGAGCACCTTGGATTGAACCTTTAAGAGGTCCTAATGGTCTAGATTTGAATAAAATAAAAAATGATATTCAACCTTGGCAAGAGAGAAGAGCTGCAGAGTATATGACTCATGCACCTTTAGGCTCTTTAAACTCAGTGGGTGGGGTTGCTACGGAGATTAACTCTGTGAACTTCGTTTCTCCACGTAGCTGGTTGACATGTGCACACTTCTTCTTAGGTTTTGCGTTTTATATTGGCCATCTTTGGCATGCAGGTCGCGCGAGAGCAGCTGCAGCTGGATTCGAGAAAGGTATTAATCGTGAAAACGAGCCTACTCTTTCTTTAAGACCATTGGATTAGTTAGAATATAAAAAAAGCTATGTTCATTTTGAACATAGCTTTTTTTCTATCTAGAGAAATCCTAAAAAATGGATAACTCCCTTCCCCGTGAAAGATTCGATTATTAGTGTAAACAAAAAACCTAACATAGCCATTCTTCCATTCCAATTTTCAGCTGAAGTTGTAAATCCCCACACCCAAGGTAAAAAAGTAGTATCTTTTTCCATAAAGTCATATAAAAAAATCTTTAGACTTACACAAACGATAATAATAGTAATATTATACCTTTATAATAAATAAACTATATCAATAAACTTTGATGTGTGTATGATTTATGAATATAGATAAATTCTATGACAAATTCTTTAACTTTACTATTTTCGTCATTTTTAGGTTTTTTACAGATTTATTTAATTTTACTATTAATTCGAGTATCACTTACTTGGTTTCCAAATGTTAACTGGTATGGACAACCTTTCTATTCTTTAAGTAGGTTAACAGATCCTTATTTAAGAATGTTTAGAGGAATTGTACCACCTTTGGTGGGAATTGATATTTCACCAATTTTAGGATTTATATTGTTACAGTGTATAATGCAAATTGCTAGTAATGTAGGGTTAAGCACTACTTAAGTTTAGTACTTAGTAGGCTAAAAAAATAATTTTAAAGGGATATTATTAAAATAATCTAAAACGTATACTAAAAAAGTTATTCTAGAACCAAATGAATTAAAATAATAAAACAATGATAAAACTTAGACTAAAAAAATATGGTCGTAAAGGGCAAATAAGCTATAGAATTGTAGCTATGACAAGTTCTACCAAACGTGATGGTAGAGCTATAGAAGAGTTAGGATTTTACAATCCAAGAACAAAAGAGGTAAACCTAAATTTATATCGAATTAATATCCGTTTAAACCAAGGGGCACAACCAACCCCTACTGTTGAAAATTTGTTAAAAAGAATACAACCCAATAAATAATATATAAATATATAGGAGAAGACAATTGCCAAAATTTACACTAAAAGTTTTATGGCTAGAAAACAATGTAGCATTATCTGTAGATCAAGTAGTGGGTAATAGTACGAGTCCTTTGACTTGTTACTTCTTCTGGCCAAGAAATGATGCTTGGGAACAGATTAAATTAGAATTAGAAGCAAAGCCCTGGATTTCTGAAAGAGAGAAAGTAGAAATACTAAATAAAGCAACAGAAATTATCAATTATTGGCAGGAACAAGGAAAAAAGTCATCTTTTCTAGAAGTACAGTCTAAGTTTCCAGACCTCATCTTCGCAGGAAATAGCTAGTATACATTTAATTGAAAAGGTACTTTTTTGTATCTTTTCATACTTTTTATTTGAATAGAAAATGATAGATTCCACTGAATTAGTTTTAGAAAGTCTTTTAGAGACACAGTTGAAATTGAAAATTTTACACTCCAGTAAAACCATTTATTCAAAAGATATGGAATCTTTGATAGAAATAAAAAAAAATATTCTAAAACTTTTTTTAAAAGTTTTATACTCAATTCATTTAAAGAAAGTACTTTCCTCTAAGATGACAAATCGAATTGTGTTTAAATATTTTAAAAAATTTATTTTCGCTTCATCTTTTCATAATACATCTGACACAAGACATAATAAGACTACGCTAGATAAATGCTATCTTACTACAGTTGCTATTAATAGTCTATATGAGTTTTATAATAAAGAAGTTGCATGATTAAAACATTACAGAGGTTTAAATACTATTATTTTTCTATCTATTGTGTAATATTTTATTCTTTCTTCATAAATTTAAATTGTAAAAGAGATCTTCTTAGTGTGTACAAAAAAACTGAGTCATCTGCTTTATTGGTTACTTATACATCCATGGAGATTTATTCGAAAGAAAATAAGATTTTGTCGGATTTGAAATATAAGAATATGATATATTTTTATCCTCTGCATAAAAAGTCATTTTCATATACTCTAGATGTAGAAGGTAAAATACTCGGTCATAGGGCAGCTCATGATCAAAAACTTTTATCTAATGCCACTATAAATTTGAATAAAAAATTGTTGAACAGCACTGTATTCGGAAGCATCAAACTTATAAAAATATAAGAAAGATGCTTGGAGATCACACTATTGTTTATCTACGACGATACATTCTGTGGTTAGGATCATACTTGCTATAGAGGAAGCATTTTGTAATGCGGATCTCGTAACTTTTGCAGGATCTATGATACCTTCTTCATACATATCAACAATCATACCTGTAGACGCATTATATCCAATATTAAAATCACTATTTTTTATATCTTCGATTATTACAGCTGGATTTACACCTGTATTTTCTATGATTCTTCGAAGAGGGTAGCTTAAAGCTTTTTCGACAATCAACGCACCAATTAGCTCCTCTTCTATTAAATTTTCCTTTGACCAATACTCTAAATCTTTTGAGATGTGGGTCAAAGTAGCACCCCCTCCAGGAACAATTCCTTCCTCTACAGCCGCTTTAGTCGCATTAATAGCATCTTCTAACCTTAATTTTCTATCTTTCATTTCAGTTTCTGTAGCAGCACCTACCTTTATAACAGCTACTCCTCCAGCTAGTTTTGCTAGTCTTTCCTGTAGTTTTTCCTTTTCGTAGGAAGAATCACTACTATCAATTTGACGTCGTATCTGTTCACATCTGGCTTTAACTTCTCTTTCATTTCCTTCTGCTATGACTGTTGTACCCTCTTTTGTTATTGTTATTCGTCTGGCTTGACCTAACATATCAATATGCAAAGATTCTAAGCTAAATCCTGCATCCTCAGAAATAACTTCTCCACCTGTTAAAATTGCAATATCATCTAGCATAGCTTTGCGTCGATCCCCAAATCCTGGAGCTCGGACTGCAGCTACATTTAATACACCACGGATTTTATTAACAACTAGCGTTGCTAAGGCTTCTTTTTCAACGTCTTCAGCAATAATCAGAAGTGGGCGACCTGTTTTTGCGACTAGTTCTAGTACCGGAACTAGTTCTTGTTGTACTAAAGTAATTTTTTTATCTGTTAACAGTATGTATGGATTTTCTTGTACAATTTCCATTCGGTCGGTATCTGTTACCATATAAGGTGATATATAACCTTTTTCAAAGTACATCCCTTCAGTCATTTCTAGTTCAGTAAACGTAGATTTCCCTTCTTCTAAAGATATAACTCCTTCTCTACCTACTTTGTCTATTGCATTAGCAATCATTTGACCTACTTCATCGTCATTGCCAGCAGATATAGTAGCTACCTGAGTAATAGATTTAGTATCTTCCACCGGTCTTGAGTACTCAGAAATTTGACTGACCACAAATTGCGTAGCTTTTTCAATTCCTCGTTTTAAAGCTATTGGATTAGCGCCTGCGGCTACGTTACGCATACCTTGCTTAACCATTGCATGAGCTAGCACAGTGGCAGTTGTTGTTCCATCCCCAGCAACATCATTTGTTTTAGAGGCTGCTTGTCTTATAAGAGCTACTCCTGTGTTCTCAATATGATCTTCTAACTCAATTTCTTTAGCTATTGTAACTCCGTCATTAACTATTTGAGGAGCGCCAAACTTTCTTTCTAATACTACGTTCCTACCTTTTGGCCCAAGTGTAACTGATACAGCTTCAGCTAATATATCCATTCCTCTTTCCAATGCCCTGCGTGCATTCTCTTGGTACAAAATAACTTTACTCATAGAAATTCTCCAAATATGTTCTAATAATTAAATTCTAAAACAAAAGAATAAAATCTAATAACACAGATAATTATAAAGGATAAAAAATAAACCAGAGAAAGTTTTGTAAAATTTAGGTATGCCCTGGGTTTAAATAAATTGAAACTCGAATAACTTGTTGATAAAAATAGATTAAATATGTTATGCTAATTTTAATACTGAAAAGTGCTTGTAGCTCAGTGGACTAGAGCACGTGGCTACGAACCACGGTGTCGGGGGTTCGAATCCCTCCTTGCACGATTAAGTAAGTTGTATAGTTTTTGAACAACAACTAGTAGTTTTATTCAAATCTTATTGAAAATGGGGTGTCGCCAAGTGGTAAGGCAGCGGACTTTGACTCCGCCACTCGTAGGTTCGAATCCTCCCACCCCAGATATAATAAACTTTTTAAATACTTATACCTCTAGTCAAAATTTACATAATGCTATAATAATTACTAGTTACTTCTAAATTCAAACGTAAGCACGATTACATTTATGGCAGTGATACAATTTATTCAGGGTGTTAACGAAGATGTAGTTCCTGATGTAAGGTTAACTAGGTCACGTGATGGGAGCACTGGTACAGCTACTTTTAGGTTTTCTAATCCTAGAGTTCTAGAAAATACTACTTCTCAGCAAGGAACCATTACTGGTATGTACCTATTAGATGAAGAGGGACAGATTGTTACTCGTGATGTAAATGCTAGATTTGTTAATGGTAAACCACAGGGGATAGAAGCTGTGCACATTATGCAAACTAAAGAGTCTTGGGATAGATTTATGAGATTTATGGAACGTTATTCAGAAGACAATGGATTAACTTTCACAAAATCTAGTACTTTTGATACTTAGTATTTTTCTAAAACATTAACGATCTTAGAAAATAAGTCACAATTTGCTATATTAAGCTTATTTTCTAAAGTTGTTATCAGTATCTTCTATTTACTTTTTTTTTTTTCTACGTTAGAATAATAACATCAGGCGAGTGTAGCCAAGGGGTTAAGGCAATGGGTTGTGGTTCCATTATTCGCGGGTTCGATTCCCGTCATTCGCCCTCTAGTTATTTTTCTTTTGTGTGCCAATATAAAGATTTTAGGTCTTGAATATTTTTTGTTTGAGTTTTGTCCAGGATTCTGCTTATATATTTTTCCACGTTGCGTTTACTTACATTGAGACTTAAAGCTATTTTACTCGGATTACCTCCAAGTAAAATTTGGTTTAATATATAATGTTCTTGTGAAGTTAAAGAAAACTGTAGGTTATTTATTATGGACTCACTATATTTCCTTATAAGATTGGACCTAATTTCTTTTATTAACAAATAATTTTTTACCATTGAGTCCAAAAATAGATCATTTTTTAATACTATATTCTTTATAATGGATTCCAACTCTTCTGGGTCAAATGGTTTAGATATATAAGCACTGCAACCTAATCTATACCCGAGGATTCGATCTTCTGTTAACCCTTTTGCCGTAAGTAAAATGAAAGGTATATGTTGGAAATTTTTACTTCTTTTTAAATTTTTTATGAAATTATAACCCTCATTATTTGGCATTATTATGTCTATAACAAGGCAGTCGGGTGAATTTTTTTCTAGTTCAATCCAAGCCACATCTGATTTGTTAGTTACAATTACCTTAATCTTTTTAAGAGAAAAATAGTTTTTTATAACCTCTAAAAGTTTCTCTTCACTATCCAGCATAACAATTTGTATGATCTTTTCGTTTTCAGTGTTTACAAGCATTTCTGCTGCTCCTAAATCTATCTTTATGTTATAATGTATATCTATAGACTGTAAGCAAATAATTTTTATACTTTTTACTATAATTTGTCTAAATACTTTTATTGAATTTTTATGGGTAAAGTTTACGATTGGTTCGAAGAGCGTCTTGAGATTCAAGCAATAGCTGATGATATTACAAGCAAATATGTTCCACCACATGTGAATATTTTTTACTGCATTGGAGGTATTACATTTACGTGTTTTATTATTCAAGTAGCTACAGGGTTTGCTATGACTTTTTACTACAGACCCACTGTTGCTGAAGCATTTGCTTCCGTTGAATTTATTATGACAGAAGTAAATTATGGTTGGTTATTTAGATCTATGCATAGATGGTCTGCAAGTATGATGGTTCTTATGATGATTCTACATATCTTTAGAGTTTATCTAACAGGTGGTTTTAAAAAGCCTAGGGAATTAACTTGGGTAACTGGAGTAACATTAGCAGTTGTCACTGTATCCTTTGGTGTAACAGGGTATTCTCTACCATGGGACCAAGTAGGATATTGGGCTTGTAAGATTGTAACAGGTGTTCCAGAAGCAATACCAGTAGTAGGAAGTCTTTTAGTAGAGCTTCTTAGAGGTAGTGTAAGTGTAGGTCAAAATACTTTAACAAGATTCTATAGCGCTCATACATTTGTGCTACCAGTTGCAGCAGCTGTTTTGATGTTAACTCATTTTTTAATGATTAGAAAACAAGGGATTTCAGGTCCTTTATAAATTTAACTTTTTATACAACTTATTTTAGGAGTAAATTATATGTAAGTGTTAAAAAAGCCGGATTTAACAGATCCTAAATTACGTGCAAAACTAGCAAAAGGAATGGGACATAACTATTACGGTGAACCAGCATGGCCCAATGATTTGTTATATATGTTTCCTGTCGTTATCCTAGGTACTCTGGGCTGTATGGTTGGTTTATCAGTACTATCTCCATCTCCTTTAGGTGAAAAAGCAGATCCGTTTGCTACTCCTCTAGAAATTTTACCAGAATGGTACTTCTTCCCAACATTTAACTTGTTGCGAGTTATACCAAATAAACTTTTAGGTGTTTTATCAATGGCTTCTGTTCCATTAGGATTAATTACTGTACCATTTATAGAAAGTGTTAACAAGTTTCAAAATCCGTTTCGTAGACCATTTGCGATGGCTTTATTTTTATTCAGCATAGTGGTTGCTATATGGCTAGGGATTGGAGCATGTTTACCAATTAACCAAGCTTTAACGCTAGGATTATTCTAGTATTAAAGTAAAAATTAAATAAAAAATAGATCCAAAAAGAATTCTTTTTGGATCTATTTTTTATTTAATTTTTACTTTAGCACCAGCTTCTTCTAATTGCTTTTTAGCAGCTTCTACATCATCTTTTGAAGCACCTTCTTTGATGTTCTTTGGTGTAGACTCTACTAAATCTTTCGCCTCTTTAAGGCCTAACCCAGTTAAAGTTCTAACAACTTTAAGTATAGCTATTTTCTTATCAGCAGGAACTTCTTCTAAAATTAAATCAAATTCTGTTTTCTCTTCAACTTCTTGTGCTGCACCTGCAGTAGGAGAGGCAATACTAATTGCACCTACTGATGCAGATGCACTAACGTTAAATGTTGTTTCAATTTGTTTCACTAAGTCTGCAGCTTCTAGTAAAGTTAGTGTTTTTAATTGTTCAATAATTTCTTCTACTTTTGTTGTCATATTTTTGTATTTTGTTTATTTGCTTCTTAATTGAAAGAGTAGATTTATAACTTATGAAAATATTTTATCTCGGAAATTATTTATATCTATTGCAATAGATGGCCCCATCGTGCTACAGATGTAAAAACTTTTCCAATATCTTCCTTTTGCTCCTGAGGGTCTATTTTTATCTATAGATTCTTGCACTATTTCAAGGTTTGCAAGTAAATCCTCGACTGAGAAGTCTGTTTTTCCGAAGGGTAAATGTACAATTCCACTTTTATCAGCTCGATATTCTAATTTACCTTTTTTAAATTCTTCGATTGCTCCTTTTACATCTGAAGTAACTGTACCTGATTTAGGGGAAGGCATCAATCCTCTAGGCCCAAGTATTTTACCTAATTTTGCTATAGCAGGCATCATGTCAGGGGTAGCTATTAATCGATCAAAATTAATTACTCCTTTCAAGATATCCTGAATTAGTTCATCAGACCCTGCTAAATCAGCACCAGCTGATAAAGATTCATTTACTTTTTCTCCTTGAGCTATTACACCAATTCGAATTTTTTTACCAGTTCCTTTTGGTAATATAACAGTCGTTCTCAACTGTTGATCAGCATATTTAGTATCTAACCGTAAGCTTATATGTGCTTCAGCTGTTTCAATAAATTTTGCTGTTGCAGTTTCTTTTAATAATTGTAATGCTTCCAGCGCTTTATACTGTCTTGACTCGATCTTTTCGTGAATTTTTTTTATTCTTTGTGAAACTTTTGCCATTATTTTGTATATTTATTCTTTGATTAATATTCCCATATTTTTAGCTGTTCCTGATATGATTCTCATGGCTGACTCTTTACTTTTTGTATTTAAATCTGGTAGTTTTGTTTCCGCTATTTCTTCTAACTGTTTTTTAGTAATAGAACCGACTTTTTTCTTTTGGGGATCTCCCGAACCTTTTAAAATACCGGCCGCTTTAACAAGTAGAACAGATGCTGGAGGAGTTTTTAGAATGAATGTATAACTTCTATCATCATATACAGTAATTTCAACAGGAATAATGTACCCAATCTTATCAGCGGTTTTTGCATTATACTCTTTACAAAACATTACGATATTAACACCTCTCTGACCTAGTGCCGGACCGACTGGAGGTGCGGGTGTAGCTTTTCCAGCATCTAAAGCAAGTTTTACGATTGCAACAACTTTTTTAGCCATATTTTTTTTATCTTTTTTTACTAATAATAACTTAATCCCTCTTTGACATGAGAGATATAAACAGATTTTATTATAGCTTATAGTTAATTTCCTTGGTCATATAAGAATTTTATTATAACACGCCCTGAAGGACTTGAACCCTCGACATCAGGTTTTGGAGACCTGCGTTCTACCAACTGAACTAAGGACGCTAGAAGAATAATATATAAAAACATTTCGAATATATTAAATTCTACTTTAGGAGAGAGAGGGATTCGAACCCTCGTTAAAGTCACCTCTAAACAGCATTTCCAGTGCTGCGCCTTAAACCACTCGACCATCTCTCCATAAAAATAATTATAACAAAAAAGATTTATCTAAGATAGAATGATAATAAATTTTTTAGTTTAAATAATGAAACCTACTATTAATAATTAGTAATGTAACTTGTTTTTTATACGTGAAACAGTAGACTTTTATTACATAAAGACTATTTTGTAATCCCTATATAATAATTAATATTTATAATGTTATGCCAGGAACCAGGTTTGAACTGGTGACACGTGGATTTTCAATCCACTGCTCTACCAACTGAGCTATCCCGGCTTCAGCTTTTAATATTTATACACCAATTTTATTTTTTTGACAATCTTTAACTGATTAATTTTTATATTGTCAGAATAAATATTATTCTGACAATTTTTTCATTCTAAGTTTTTGATAATTCTAGTTTTTCTCCTAATAAAACTTGTACTTTGCCGTCTGTATCTACATCTACGACTGCTGTGTCACCCTCTTTAATTTTTTCAGATAAGAATTCTTCAGACAAAGTGTCTTCTAATAATCTCATAACAGCTCGTCTAAGAGGTCTAGCACCATATATGGGATTATATCCCTCATCTATAAGATGACTCTTAAACCTTGCCGTTACTTCTAACTGAATACCTTTTTCTGATATTCTAGTAAAAACTTCTTTTAACATTATTTCAGCTATTTCTCCAACTTCATCTTTAGTTAGTTGTCGGAATACGATAATCTCGTCTAGTCTATTTAGAAACTCAGGTCTAAAATATTGTTTTAATTCCTCGTTTACTAGGCTCTTTATTCGATTGTATTGAGTGTCACTGGCGTTTTCTGATAGCTCGAAGCCAAGACCGCCTCCACCTTTTTCGATAACTTTAGACCCTACGTTAGATGTTAAGATTAATAGTGTATTTTTGAAATCTACAGTCCGACCTTTTGAATCAGTTAGTCGACCATCTTCGAGTATTTGTAGTAACAAGTTAAATACATCTGGGTGACCTTTTTCAATTTCATCAAATAATACTACTGTGTATGGGCGTCTTCTAACTGCTTCAGTTAACTGACCTCCTTCGTTGTAACCAACGTATCCGGGAGGAGATCCAATTAGTTTTGATACTGTATGTCTTTCCATGTACTCAGACATATCTAGTCTAACCATAGCTTCTTCTGAGCCAAAAAAGTAAGATGCGAGCGCTTTAGTCAATTCTGTTTTTCCAACTCCTGTTGGACCTGAAAATATAAAACTTGCGATAGGTCTATTTGGGTTTTTTAAACCTACGCGAGCTCTTCGAATAGCCCGAGAGACAGCTACTACTGCTTCATCTTGTCCTATAATTCTTCCATGTAAAGTTTCTTCCATTTGAAGTAATTTTTCGGATTCACTTCGAGTCATTTTATTAACTGGTATACCTGTCCATGCAGCTACAATTTGTGCTATATCTTCTTCTGTCACTACTGATACTTCTTTTGAAGGTTCATTTTCTCCTTTTTTGCTCTGTGCTATGGCCGCAATCTGAGCCTTGATTTCCATTTCTCGGTCTCTTAATTGCCCAGCGGTTTCAAAATCTTGACCTCTAACAGCTTCATCCTTCTGTTTTAAGATTTCTCTAAGTTCTTTATCTAGTTCTTTAGCTGCTGGTGGTAATTGAGAATGTAATAACCTAACTCTAGATCCAGCTTCATCTATTAAATCTATGGCTTTATCTGGCAAGAATCTATCTGCTATATATTGATCTGCAAATTTAGCAGCTGCAGTTAGGGCTTCATCTGAGATAACAAGTTTATGATGTTTTTCATACCTATCTCGTAATCCATACAGTATTTCTATAGTTTCTTCAACACTTGGTTCTCCTACGATTACAGGTTGAAATCTCCTTTCTAAAGCAGGATCTTTTTCAATATGTTTTCTATATTCTTCAAGTGTGGTTGCACCTATACACTGCATTTCCCCTCTAGCCAAAGCAGGTTTAAGAATGTTGGCAGCATCGATAGCTCCTTCTGCTGCACCTGCACCAATGAGAGTATGAACTTCATCTATAACAAGAATGACATTATTTGCAACCCTAATTTCATCTATTATCTTTTTTAATCTTTCTTCAAATTCACCTCTATATTTTGTACCAGCAACTAAAAGACCAATATCTAAAGTCACAACTCGTTTGTCTTCGAGAATATCGGGAACATCTCTATTTGTAATTCGTTGAGCTAAACCTTCTGCAATTGCAGTTTTACCTACACCAGGTTCACCGATTAAAATTGGATTATTTTTTGTTCTACGCCCTAAAATTTGAATAACTCTCTCAATTTCTTTTTGTCGACCTATAACTGGGTCTAGTTTCCCTTCAGCTGCCTTTTGGGTTAAATTACTCCCAAATTCTTCCAGTGTTGGAGTTTTTCCCTTATTTTGGGGATTGCCAGTAGTTGCTTCGGCTGTGTCTCCCAATAATCTTATAACTTGAGTACGGATTTTTGTTAAATCTAAAGCAAGATTTTCTAATACTCTAGCTGCAACCCCTTCTCCTTCCCTAATTAGTCCTAATAATAAATGTTCTGTTCCTATATAATTATGGCCTAATTGTCTAGCCTCCTCAAGTGAAAGTTCTAATACTCTCTTTGCTCTGGGGGTAAACGGTATTTCAACAGCCACAAACCCGGATCCTCTACCTATAATTTTTTCAACTTCAACTCTTGCATCTTTTAAATTGACACCCATTGATTTTAGTACTTTTGCAGCAATTCCCGTGCCTTCCCCAATTAATCCAAGTAAAATTTGTTCTGTACCAACGAAGTTATGTCCTAATCTTCTAGCTTCTTCTTGAGCTAGCATAATAACTTTTATAGCTTTTTCAGTAAAACGTTCGAACATATTTTTAAAGTTCTACTATATATTGATTATCATTGATGTTTATATGATAGTTCCTTGGACTGAACCGTTTAAGTATTTTATGTTAAGGTGATATGTATTACTAATAATGACATAAATTTTTTATATACTTTTTTACTTTTTGTAGTCTAATATTCTTCTAACACAATTGTTATTATAAATTTCAACAAAAGAAATAAAATTATGAAATTAAAGGATGTTGCAAATTATCAATTAGAATTAGAAAATAAGTTCTTAAATCCAAATTTACCTAATATTAGGGTTGGTGATACAGTGAAATTAGGAGTATCCATTACTGAGGGTAATAAGGAACGAGTTCAATTTACTGAAGGTGTTATAATTGCTAAAAAAAATTCGGGTTTAAATGCAACGATTACGTTGAGACGAATAATGCAGGGAGTTGGTGTTGAAAGAGTTTACCTGTTGCACTCTCCTAAGTTAAAAAGTATCGAAATTTTGAGAAGCTCTAGAGTTAGAAGATCTAAATTATATTATTTACGATTAAGATTTGGTAAAGCAACACGTTTACAACAAAGGTTTGATTAAAATAATGTAGCTTGAGCTACGGATAGCTTTTTAATTAGCTATCCATTTTTTTAGAGTCTTGTATTGTTTTTATTTCTATGCTAGATTAATTTCATAGGAATAATAATTTGAAAGTTTGTCTGATGGGGTCGGTGCCCGAGGGGTTAAAGGGGGCGGACTGTAAATCCGCTGGCTACGCCTACGTTGGTTCAAATCCAACCCGGCCCATTATAAGTATTTAAAAGTTTTGTAATTATATTATACTCCTATCATTTGTGCATTGCTCTTGCCTGGTGCAACCATTGGATAACAGTTCGAATCTGGTATAACCTGGAAATCAACCACAATTGGTCCATCGTATTCCATGATCATTTGTATAGAATCTGTTAAGTCAGTCCTATCTTTTATTAGAACTCCTTTAATGCCAAAAGCTTCAGCTAGTTGAATAAAGTTAGGAGCTCCTTTTTCCATATTAGAATGCGAATATCGCTCACCGTAAAATGCTTGTTGCCATTGTCGTACCATACCTTGCCAACGATTATTAATTATCATTATTTTTATAGGTAGACTATATTGTGCTACTGTTCCCAGCTCTTGCATATTCATCTGGAAACTAGCATCGCCAGATATGCAAATTACTTGTGAATCTGGGTGGGCTATTTGAGCTCCGATCGCGGCTGGAAGGCCATACCCCATAGTTCCTAGACCTGCGCTTGTTATCCACCGTCTTTGGCTTGTACGGACAAACTGTGCTGCCCACATCTGGTGCTGACCCACATCTGTAGTCCAGTAAGCTTTTGATGCATATTTACTTATTTCAGAAATAACCTCTTGAGGAGATAAATTTTGTGCATTTTTAGGAACTAATAGAGGGTATTCGTTACGCCAGCGAGTTAGACGTTTTCTCCATGGTTGAGTTTGCTCATGGTTGGGTTTATCATTTTCTTTAACGTAATCTAAAAGTTCTTGGATCACCTCTTTGACTTCTCCTACAATTCCGATTTGAGGAATTCTATTTTTTCCCACCTCTGCGGGGTCTATGTCTACATGTATTACTTGGGCATGACAAGCAAATTCATCTAGCTTCCCAGTAACTCTATCATCAAATCGAGCCCCTAAGGCAATTAAAAGGTCACATTCACTAACTGCATAATTTGCATATACAGTGCCGTGCATTCCTAGCATTCCTAAAGAAAGAGGACTATTTTCATCTACTATTCCTTTACCCATTAAAGTCGTAGCGATGGGTATTTGTAAGTAATTTGACAACTCGGCGATTTCTTTGTACGCTCCAGAAATAACTGCCCCTCCACCAACGTATAGGAGAGGTTGGTTGGATTGTTTTATAAGACTCGCAGCTTGCTCTATCCGCTTTTTATTATTATTTACGATAGGAGGGCAACCTAAAAGATTTATATTACCGGGTTCGACTGGTATATAGTCACACTGTTCTAATCCTACATCTTTTGGCACATCTATTAACACAGGACCTGGGCGTCCATATTTGGCTATGAAAAACGCTGCAGCTACTATTCTGGACATGTCTTTAGTATCTCGAACTACATAAGAATGTTTAACAATTGGTAAGGTTATTCCAAATATATCAATCTCTTGGAAGGCATCTGTCCCAATAAACGATCTTCCTACTTGTCCAGTAATAATAACCATAGGTACTGAATCCATATGGGCGGTAGCAATCCCGGTTACAAGGTTTGTAGCACCTGGACCAGAGGTTGCAAAACAAACTCCCACTTTTCCTGTAGCTCGAGCATACGCATCACTGGCATGAGCTGCTCCTTGTTCATGTCTGACTAGTATATGTTCTATAAACCCTTCTTTTTCCCAAGCATATAATTCGTCATAAATAGGGAGGATAGCTCCCCCTGGATAGCCAAATATATGTTTAACGTTATGGCGTACTAAACTGTCAATAAGTGCAAAGGCACCCGTAGTTTCTCTTTTTGATAAGTTGGCTGAAAGCATTTTATTAAAACCTCATGTTTACTTAATACTTTTGTTAATGAAAGAAGTCAGTAATGTAGAATCTATATCTAAATTTAACATTGCTTTTAATGTGAGAAATAAGAAAATAACTGTTATTAAAACTATCGACAATAGAATTAATGATGTTTGTGGACTTCTAAGTAGATTAAAAAATGGTCCTATTATAGTTAATACTAAACCTAATGTAGAAGAGATAAAAAATCTTGGAAATCGTAGGATATTGTCCCAAAAGTCAGACATAGGTATAGATTAATTAATTTGTGTCATCTTTTATTTGAGTGCTTATACAGAAAATTTTAGCTTAAATTTTAAAGTATAAGTTAAAAATTAACTTGATATTAATAGCTATTGTAAACAAAAACTTATAAAAAAAGTATTTATGTAAATACTTATACAAAAATTTTTATATCTACATTTTCTATTACAGATAGGATAATAAAAATAGAGCCAAAAAGTAAGACTTTACTGTATCTTATAGATAATTTGTGATTAAAAATAAAATTACAACCTAGCCGTATGATTTAATAGATTTTTTTTAAAGATGAATTTTTTGTTGATTCAGTTTTATTAAAATGATATGATTACATCCGTAGGCTTAGTAGCTCAGTGGTTAGAGCAGGGGACTCATAAGCCCAAGGTCGCAGGTTCAAATCCCGCCTAAGCCACGAAATAAAGCTTTAAGTTTCTTAAATAAAATATTATTAATATATATTGAGATATTTTAACTAAGTTTGTTATAATTGTTTGGGAAGACTTTCAAGGAGAGGTGGCTGAGTGGTCGAAAGCGTCGGATTGCTAATCCGATGTATGATTATATCATACCGAGAGTTCAAATCTCTTCCTCTCCTAATTAAAACTAAAATTTAATTCTTTAGTTGAATAGTTAATTTAATAGTGATACTATTTGTTTTAAGTTTTAATATTGGGATTGTAGTTCAATTGGTTAGAGCACCGCCCTGTCACGGCGGAAGTTGCGGGTTCGAGCCCCGTCGATCCCGTTCTAAAATTTTACATTTGAGATATATAGGTATTTTTTTCAGGAACATCTGTGAATTCTTCCACTATCTGTCTAAATTCCTCACCACTTATAGTTTCTTTTTCAATAAGTAAGTCTACCAACTTATCTATAACTACTCTATTATCTTTAATTATTTGGACGGTTTCATTATGGCAATGTTGGATAATCGATCTTATTTGCATATCAATTCGTGATGCTATATCTTCTGAGTATTCTGAGCTAGAGCCCATAGTTCTACCTAAAAAAGGGTCTGAGCCTTGATTTTCTAGTGCTAAAGGTCCAATGTTGGACATACCAAATCTAGTCACCATTTGTCGAGCCATAGAGGTCACCTGTTGTAAGTCATTTCCAGCACCTGTAGTTACCTCAGGATATCCAAATACTACTTCTTCTGCGGCTCTACCCCCTAATGCCCCCATAATTCTTGCCAGTATTTGTGACCTTGAAATTAAAGATTGATCTTCTGAAGGAGTAAACCACGTTAGTCCCTTAGCTTGGCCACGAGGAATCAATGTTACTTTTTGAACAGGGTCATGGTGGCTTAGGAGTGTTCCTACAATTGCGTGACCAACTTCATGATAGGCAATTAGTCTTTTAGTTTTACTGTCCACAAGTACTGTACCTTCCATACCTGCTATAACTCTATCTATAGCAGCATCTATTTCTGACATTGTCATTGCTTGTTTTCTTCTTCGAGCTGTCAGTATAGCTCCTTCATTAAGTAAATTTGCTAAATCTGCTCCGGAGAAACCAGGAGTTCGTCTAGCTATCACCTCTAATGAAATTTCTTCTGATAATTTTTTATTTCTTGCATGAACATTTAGAATTTCTAACCTTCCCTTAACATCTGGAACATTTACTGTTACTTGTCTATCAAATCTTCCTGGTCTAAGTAAGGCTGCATCTAATACATCGACTCTGTTTGTAGCAGCTATAATAATAATTCCTGTGTTTCCTTCGAAACCATCCATTTCAGTTAATAATTGATTTAAGGTTTGTTCTCTTTCGTCATTTCCTCCCCCTATACCAGTTCCCCTTTGTCTTCCAACTGCGTCTATCTCATCAATGAAGATTATACAAGGTGAATTCTCTTTTGCTTTTTTAAATAGATCTCGTACTCTTGAAGCACCTACACCAACAAACATCTCTACAAATTCTGAACCTGAGATGCTAAAAAATGGTACCCCAGCTTCCCCAGCTATAGCTTTTGCTAGAAGAGTCTTACCAGTTCCTGGAGGACCTACGAGCATAACTCCCTTAGGTATTTTAGCTCCGACTGCCGTAAATCGTTCAGGTCTTTTAAGGAAAGAAACAACTTCTTGGAACTCTTCCTTAGCTTCGTCTACCCCAGCAACATCATCAAAGGTAATACCTGTTTTCGCTTCCATTGAAAATCGAGCTTTTGATTTACCGAAATTCATAGCCTGGCCTGGACCACCTTGCATATTATTAGATCTTCTAAAAAGAAACGCTAGTCCTCCAATTAATAAAAGTGGGAATAATAAATTACCAAGTATACCCCAAGTAGAAGAGTTATCACTTATTGGGTGTGCATCAATATCTACGTTTGCTTTACGTAATTTTGTAATTAATTCTGGAGCTGTGTTTGGTAATTCAACTCTAATTCTTTGGATTCGATTACCTAATTCAGGACCAATTGCTTCCACTATACCTGTGTGTCCATCATCATACAAGTCAACTCGTTTTATCCACCCCATATCAAGGTATTCTAAAAACCTACCATAGGTCATTCGGGAACTTGCCACATTTTTTCCAAAGTCTGCGGTGTTGGAATTACTAAACCCCTGCCATATAAAAAACAAAATAACAAGAGCCGGTAAGGACCAGAGAAATATATTCTTCCACGAGATTTTCATATCAATTAATTTTATGTAGATGTGCGTATAATTTTCATCCTAACAAGTTCATCATTAAAAGTTTTACTCTTCTTAGTCTAACTAAGTGTAAATTATATGAATTTGGAATTTTAGTAAGAAAGTGGTAAAAATTTGGTTATAAAACTTAAAGTAAAAATTTTTCTATTTTTTTAGTGTAGATTATACTAAGAATGATAAATTAAGGCGAGGTAACTATGGTTAAAAGAGGTTCACAAGTAAGAATTTTAAGAAAAGAGTCTTACTGGTACCAGGACATTGGAACTGTGGCAACTATTGATACTAGTGGAATTAGATATCCAGTTGTAGTTAGATTTGAAAAAGTTAGCTACAGTGGTGTCAATACAAATAATTTCTCTTTAGATGAAGTGGTAGAAGTTGTAAAATCAAAATAGTTCGAGATGAAGGATAATCGTTTTTCACACCATTATCCTTTATTTCGAACTATTTTGACTTTATGTGTAATTTTTAGTCACTATAGAAGTTTTTAACTACCAAGACTTGCCCAGTCAACATCTACGTTCTCAATGATTAAAGAAGAGTTATAAATCTGTAGAATAATCAGGAGGAACACAAAAAATAACAACATGACGAAGCCCATGATTGGAGTAGTACCCCAGCCAGGGGAAACTTTACCGTACTCCGAGTTAAGAGGTCTTAGAAGTTCACCTAATCTTGTTCTTAATGCCATTGTATACTTAGTAGCGAAATTTTTTGTTTTTACAGTACTATACTAATAGTATTATAAAAAATAACTGATTTCAATGTTAGATGTATTATGGAAACTGCAACAGTTCTTATTATTTTTATAGCTAGCTTACTTTTGGGTGTAACTGGATATTCGATGTACACTGCATTTGGTCCCGGATCAAAAGATCTGCGAGACCCATTCGAAGATCATGGTGCGATTCGTTTCCAACTAAAATGTTATTTTCATATAAATTGGGGTGAAAGTTTAACTCTTCATAACTATGGTTGAATATAGGTGAGATACATAAGAGTATCAAGTCCTATTGTTTAGGGGAGAAATTAATGCGAAGGTGCCCACACAAAAGATTTTATCTTTTAGTGATAGCTGGGGAACACAACCTAATCAGAACGTTAATTACGTACACTGGGGTATCGTAGGTTAATATGCTACATCCGGAAAAAATGTCTAATTCGAATCTACAAAATTCATTTTTGTATAAAATTTAGTATTTCTTGCATTACTCTCATGATGGTAAATGCCTCCCTAAGAACTAAGTGGGCATATTGGACAGTAGCTAAGTTAACACACTAATTTAATCATGGAACGAATAAAAATAATCTTATACACTTCTAAGATTAGGTAGGATGAGGGGTAATTCCCTACAGATTGATATAGTAAACTTTGCATTTTAGAGTATGGAACAAGACATTATTAGTATTTCCTGGAAAGATTTACCTTGGCAAAAATTTCAAAAAAAATCTTTTCGCCTACAATGTAAAATTTACAACGCAAAGCAAAATAATAAACCTAGGCTTGTTAGAAGATTACAAACACTTCTTATTAAAAGTAAGTCAATACATTATCTAGCTGTTAGAAGGATATCTGAAGATTTCATAGACAAAGGCTTATTCCTATCAGGAGATAAAAAACTTTCATTAGCAGAGGAAAGTTATTACGGAATTAAAGATTGGAGACATAAATCTTTTAAATCCTTTTCCAAACTCAAGAACTCTAGAGCATTTTTTAACATCTCTTTTTTAAAAAATAAAGTTATTGAGTATATTTGGAAATTTGCAATTGAACCTACATGTGTAAACAATTTTATTAGGTTACAGAGGGAATGGGACGGCAATTCACATAAAAACATGCCTCAAGATTTTGTTAAGTTAGTAAATCTTAAAGAACAAACGATTTTAAGAGTGGTTCTTAGCCGTTATTTGACTAATATAAATTTTAGTATTTTAATGTCACGCTTATGTCTCCCCTCGCAGTATAAGTTGGGTATATACAGGGCAATAAAAAAATTTGCATTGGAATCAAATTTTACTAAAAGCACCTTAATTTCTCTTTTTCCAAATATTTTATTTGATAGAATTGAAGACTTAAACGATAGTTCTATTTACCTCAATGCAAATATAAATTATTTACATGGATGCGTCTTTCATTATGGGAACGAAATATTTTATTTTCTAGGTAAAAATAAAAATAAAATTTATATATTTAATAGGGTTCGAGAGTTCCTTAAGTTTAGTGGCTTAAGCGTAAACCCTACTAATATCTCCATAAAAGAATTACAGTTGGATGTTACTTTTTCAAGATGCTACATAAGAGGTGGGATAAATTTAATTTCTCCAAATTTTACTGGCTGGTGTAATTATAAAAAATATATAATGTACACACTTAAGAAAGAAAGCATTGACGTGCAGTTAAAGATTAAAAAATTAAAATACATGCTATTGAATTGGGTTCAATTTAATACTTATTATTCCAAAGTTAAGTTAAGATCCAGTTTTTTTTATTTAAAAAAATTATTGGCTAAATATAGTTAATATTTTCCAAGATTTCACTAAGATTGTGAAAGCCTACGCTCTATATTGTATTTCACTTTTTTACTGGATATTTTTCTAACTATTTAGGTAATGTATTCTTCGATATTTATTTTACTTATTGTAAAAGACAAAAGATGATAGGTGAAAAATTTGCAAGCTGAACTAAATAAAATTCAATCAATCAAGGAGCCGTATGAGGTGAAAGTCTCACGTACGGTTTTGAAAAAGAGGTATTTAATCAATATCGACTTTATCAAGATTAGAAAATAGTTACATCTACAGGGATAATTATATTATCCCTGTACGTATTTAAAGAATATTATTTTTTTGCAATTCTAGGTGGGTCTCTAAAGAAAACTGAGAAAAATATCACTCCTAAAGTTCCTGCAAGTAAAAAAACGTAAACTAGTGTTTCCATAAGATGGTATTTATCTTTTTTCGATATTGTTAGTTGTTAGACTCGGGAGAGTAATTATACTGCACCTTGTTTTTTCGTACTTCTGTCACCAAGTTTTTGGAATGCACCAAATTCAACTTGTTCAGTGATTTCAGCACCAATACCACTAAATACATCTCTAAATAAAGTTCTAGAACCATGCCATAAATGTCCTAGGAAGAAAAGTAATGCAAAGTTTGCATGACCGAAAGTATACCACCCTCGTGGACTACTTCTGAAAACTCCATCAGATTCTAATGTAGTTCGATCAAATTCTAAAACCTCACCTAATTGTGCTTTTCTAGCATATTTTTTAACTGTTGGTGCATCTGTATACACTTGACCATTAAGTTTGCCACCGTAGAAGCTAACAGTTACTCCTACTTGTTCTATACTATATTTAGATTCTGCTCGTCTAAACGGAATATCAGCACGGATAATCCCATCTTTATCTACAAGTATTACTGGGAAAGTTTCAAAGAAAGCAGGCATTCTTCTAACAGTTAACTCCCGTCCTTCTTTGTCTTGGAATATTGGATGACCTAACCAAGCTTCAGCAATACCATCTCCTTTATTCATAGGACCAGCACGGAACAAACCACCTTTTGCTGGATTATTACCTACGTAATCATAGAAAGCTAATTTATCTGGAATACGAGACCATGATTCACTTAGAGATAATCCTTCGTTAAGAGAATTTTCAACTCTTCGTTCTATCTCTTGTTGGAAATATCCACTATCCCATTGATATCTTGTCGGACCAAATAATTCGATTGGAGTAGTTGCACTTCCGTACCACATAGTACCCGTTACAACGAATGCAGACCAAAATACTGCTGCAATACTACTAGATAGAACTGTTTCGATGTTACCCATTCGAAGAGCTCGATATAATCTTTGTGGAGGTCTAACAGCTATGTGGAAGATACCTGCTAAGAAGCCAAGAATTCCAGCTGCTATGTGGTGTGAAGCTACACCACTTGGGTTAAATGGGTTAAATCCTTCAGGACCCCAAGCTGGAGCAACTGCTTGGACTTTACCAGTAATACCGTATGCATCAGATACCCAAATACCCGGTCCCCATGCACCTGTAACATGAAAAGCACCAAATCCAAAGCATAACACTCCAGATAATAATAAGTGAATACCGAAAATTTTAGGTAAATCTAGAGCAGGGTTTCCTGTTCTTGGATCTCTAAATAATTCTAAGTCCCAATATACCCAATGCCATATGGCTGCAAGGAATAAAAGACCTGATAAACCAATATGAGCTAAAGCTACACCTTCAAAGCTCCAGAATCCAGGGTTAGCTATACTTTCCCCTGTTATGCTCCATCCACCCCAAGAGTCTGTAACACCTATACGTGCCATAAAAGGCATAACGAACATACCCTGTCTCCACATTGGGTTAAGTACTGGATCAGATGGATCAAATACTGCTAATTCGTATAAAGCCATAGACCCAGCCCATCCTGCTACAAGAGCTGTATGCATTAGATGAACAGCGATTAATCTTCCTGGATCATTTAAAACTACTGTATGTACTCGATACCAAGGTAACCCCATTGATTACACTCCTCTGTTAAAGTTTGTTAGTTAACTTTCTTACTTAATCGGGCAATTTTTATTTCACCTAACTAAAGATTATATAATGAAACTCAGTAATTGTTATAATTATTTTTACAATATTGATTTTATTACTATCGTGTAGTATATTAATGCAGATTCTAAATTTCTGTATCTAAATACAAGTAATTGTATTTAAAGTACTCTCAAGTAGTAAATTACATAGAAGCATAACCGCACTGGAATTGCGCACATGAAAATTTCACTTCGTACATATTTTAATTTTAATATACGTAATTAATATTACGTTACATTTTTAAGGAGAATTAATAATGGCAACTTATAAAGTTAAGTTAACAGGGTCTGGTGTAGATACTACAATCAATTGTCCAGATGATCAGTACGTGCTTGACGCTGCTGAAGAGCAAGGCGTGGATTTACCTTATTCTTGTCGGGCTGGTGCTTGTTCCACTTGTGCAGGTAAAGTTGTATCTGGAACTGTAGATCAATCTGATCAATCTTTCTTAGATGACAGTCAGATTGCGGCTGGATTTGTTTTAACTTGTGTAGCTTATCCTACCTCCAATGCTACGATTATGACACATCAAGAAGAATCACTGTATTAAAAAAAAAAATGATATAGAAAATCTTCTATATCATTTTTTTTTATAGTTTAACTTCTATATGAACTCCAGAGGGAAGATCTAATTTCATTAAAGAATCTATTGTCTTAGACGAAGGTTCGTAGACATCAATAATTCTTTTATGCGTGCGAGTTTCAAAGTGCTCTCTAGAATCTTTATTTACATGAGGTGATCTTAAAACACAATAAATTTTTCTTTTTGTTGGTATAGGTATTGGCCCCATTGTTAAAGATTCTGTCCGGGATGCCGTGTCAATAATCTTTTCACATGAAAGGTTAAGTAATGACGTATCGTAACTTTTTAGCCTAATTCGAATTTTTTGTTGTTGTAGTTTTGGCATTTTTGTAAGATTGCTTCGTTTACTCTAAAATTTTAGAAACTACACCAGCACCTACAGTTCTACCACCTTCTCTAATAGCAAATCTCATACCTTTTTCAATTGCTATAGGATGAATAAGTTGTGCTGTCATCTTTATTCTATCACCTGGCATAACCATCTCTGCAGCAGCTCCATCATCGCTTGTAAATTGTGTAATTGTTCCTGTAACATCAGTTGTACGAACATAAAATTGAGGTCTATAACCTGTAAAAAATGGAGTATGGCGTCCACCTTCTTCTTTAGTTAAAACATAAACTTCACCTTCAAATTTTGTATGTGGTGTAATAGAGCCAGGTTTTGATAATACCATACCTCTTTCAATATCTACCTTTTGGATACCTCGAAGAAGTATACCTACATTATCACCAGCTAATGCTTCTTCTAAGCTCTTTTGAAACATTTCTAACCCTGTAATTGTTGTATTACGAGTCTCACGTAGACCTACGATTTCGATAGTATCTCCCACCTTTACTTGTCCACGTTCAACTCTTCCAGTTGCAACTGTTCCTCTACCTGTTATAGAGAAAACGTCTTCTACTGCCATTAAAAAGCTTTTATCAACTTCTCTTTCAGGAGTAGGGATATAAGAATCAACTTTATCCATCAAACTATAGATTGTATCTACCCATTTATCTTGACCACGTGTGATTTTTGGATTACTAGTCAATGCTTCTAGTGCAAGCAAAGCAGAACCAGATACAAATGGTATTTCGTCTCCTGGAAAATCATATTTTGACAGCAATTCCTGAACCTCTAACTGAACAAGTTCTAATAGTTCAGCGTCATCGACCATGTCTGCTTTGTTTAAAAATACAACTATATGAGGTACTCCAACTTGTTTAGCAAGAAGAATATGCTCACGAGTTTGTGGCATTGGTCCATCTGCTGCAGAGCATACTAAAATTGCACCATCCATCTGGGCAGCTCCAGTGATCATATTTTTTACATAGTCAGCATGACCCGGACAATCCACATGGGCATAATGTCTCTTGTCTGTTTCGTACTCAATATGAGCTGTATTTATGGTAATACCACGAGCTCTCTCTTCAGGTGCAGAGTCAATCTCATCAAACTTTTTTGTAATCCCTGTATAACTTGCTAAAGTAGCAGATATAGCAGCTGTCAGGGTCGTTTTACCGTGGTCTACGTGTCCAATTGTCCCAATATTTACGTGTGGTTTTGATCTTTCAAATTTAGCTCTTGCCATATTATATTTACCCGAAAATTTTTTTAGTTATTATACAGTCTCATTGCTTTTGAATTTCTCAAAGAACTCTAAAATCTATAGTGTGCAAATGCTTTATTGGCCTCAGCCATTCGATGAGTTTCTTCTCTTTTTCTTATCGAGTTTCCTGTTTCATTCGCAGAATCCATTAACTCATTAGCTAATTTCATTGCCATAGTTTTACCAGATCGCTCTCTTGAGAATTTTGTAATCCAGCGTAAAGCTAAGTTAGTTCCTCTAAAAGCTCGAACTTCCATTGGTACTTGATATGTTGACCCACCAATTCGTTTTGCTTTTACTTCAACTAGAGGCGTTACTTTTCGGATAGCAGTTTCAAGTATATTTAATGGTTCTTCACCAGTTTTTTCTTTTATAATATCCAAAGCCTGATAAATTATTCTTTGGGCTAAGTGCTTCTTTCCTTCTTGCAAAATTCTCACAGTTAACATACTTACAAGTCTACTGTTGTAGATTGGATCTGGCAGAGCTAGTCTTTTTTTTGCAGTTGTACGTCTAGACATAATTTATTGTGTTATTTTTTTTCAAAAGGTTCGTGTTATTTTGGTTTTTTTGCTCCATATTTGGAGCGACTTTGTTTTCTATCTTTAACTCCTGAGGCATCTAGAGTACCTCTTATAATATGATATCTAACTCCAGGAAGATCTTTCACTCTTCCTCCGCGAATTAAAACAACAGAATGCTCTTGTATATTATGACCAATTCCAGGTATGTAAGCTGTAACTTCAAATCCAGAAGTTAGTCGGACCCGGGCAACTTTTCGCAAAGCAGAGTTAGGTTTCTTCGGTGTTGTTGTATAAACTCTCGTACAAACTCCTCTTCGTTGGGGACAACTTTTTAAAGCTGGAGATTTAGTTTTCTTTTTAATTTGTTCTCTTTCCGATCTGACTAGTTGTTGAATTGTTGGCATATGTTAATTATGTAGGGAGATTATTTATGAATCAGAGCTTGAAGCAGAAATTTTATATTTTCTTAGGAAACGTTCCACCCGTCCTTCAGTATCTAAAAGTCTTTGAGATCCTGTATAAAAAGGATGATTACCCGACCAGATATCAACGTTCAGTTCGGGACGAGTAGACCCAACTGTCATAACAAGCTGACCATCGCAATATACTTTACTATCTTTGTACCATTTAGGATGAATATCTTTTTTAGGCATATGATTTTTGTTGTTAATTTATCGTTTAGAGAATTGAGGAGCTTTTCTAGCTTTTCTAAGGCCGTATTTTTTACGTTCTTTACTTCTTGAATCACGTGTTAAATAGCCTTCAAATTTTAGGGCGACTCTATTTTCTGGGTTTATTTTACACAAAGCTCGAGCTAATCCTAATCTTATGGCTTCAGTCTGCCCTGTTAATCCGCCCCCTTCTGCTTTTATATTCAAATCATACTTAGTTTCTAAACCTAAACTGCTTAGAGGAGATTTAGATACTTGAAGATAATTTGGACTAAATTGTAAATACGATTCACCTTGTATTCCATTTATCAAAATTTTTCCAGATCCAGGTGTTAATCTCACTCTGGCAATGGAATTTTTTCTGTGGCCTGTACCTATGTATGTTGCTTGATTCATATTAATAAGTCTTTAGTATACTGTTATTTGTGTTGGATTCTGTGCTTTATGAGGGTGTTCCGGGCCTTTATAAATTTTCAGTTTGGTAAAAAGTTCACGCCCTAAAGGACCTTTTGGTAACATCCCTTTTATCGATTTTTCTAAGATTCTAGCAGGAATGCGTCTTTGCATTTCTTTGAAAGTTTCTATTGTTAGACCACCGGGTCTTCCTGAATGTCGATAATAAAACTTGTCAGTCTCTTTTTTACCAGTAACGGTAATTTTTTCTGCATTAATAACTATGACTCCATGATGTATATTCTGACTGGAGTTGTATTGTACATCATTCTTTCCTAGTAAAACTCGACTAATTTGAGTTGATAGCCTACCTAATGTTTTAGATTCTGCATCAAAGAGAAACCATGTATAATTTTTTTCTTTTTTTATTGAGAATACAGTTTTATTCATACTTGATCTATTGAAAATATATTTTTACGTTTACTTATTTTTTAAATTTTTTTCTTTTGGCAAATTGATCCCTAATCTTTTTTGTAAAGCATCAATCACTTCTTCTGCAGATTTCTGGCCGAAATTTTTTATCTCTAATAAATCTTCCTGAGAGTAATCCAATAAGTCAGCAACAGAATGAATGTGCGCTCTTTTTAAACAATTATAAGCTCTGACTGATAATTGTAGTTCTTCTATTAAGATTTGATTGATACGAGTTCCTTCAGGAAGAAAGCTTTCTTCTTCAGATTTAAAGTGTATCGTTTTTAAAGGATTAAATAAGTTAGTCAATATTGTAGAACTTTGCCCTATGGCTTCTTGTGGTGATATACTTCCATTGGTCCAAATTTCTAAAGTTAATTTATCTTTTAAAGAGCTTTGATCATATCTAATTTCTTCAACTGAGTAGTTTACTTTTTTTACTGGCATAAAAATTGCATCTACTTGTAAAAAATCAACTGACGTGTCATCCATGAATTTTTCCACAATTTGATATCCTTTTCCAGGTTCTATGCGAAATTCCATTTCTAAAATGTTATTGTTGCATATAGTAGCTATATACTGTTCAGTGTCAATAACCTCTATATCTGGAGATAATTCAAAATTGGATGCTGTTATTATAGCTGGTCCTTGTACTCTCAGTCGTCCAATAGACGGTTCTCTACTATAACTTTTAAGTACCACTTCTTTCAAGTTTAGAAGAATTTCTAAGACGTCTTCCCTTACTCCAGGGATTGTGGAAAATTCATGATTTATCCCAGCAATTCTTACAGCAACTATAGCACTACCTTCCAGGTCGGAAAGTAAAACTCGTCTCAAAGCATTACCCACCGTTATACCTTGACCTTGATCTAAGGGCTGCAATATAAATCTCCCATACTGGTCACGAGCAGTATCATTTTTTGACTCGACACATTCTATTTCAAATTGAGCCATAATAATCTTATGAAAATCTATTTCTTTTAAATACGTCGTTTCTTAGGAGGTCTACATCCATTATGAGGTACTGGAGTAATATCCCTAATCAAAGTGATTTCTAATCCTGCGGCTTGTAATGCTCGAATAGCAGTTTCTCTTCCGGCACCAGGCCCACACACTAAGACTTCTGCTTTTTTAACTCCTTGAACGATTGCTTCTTTGCTAGCTTTTTCTGCTGCAATTTGTGCAGCAAATGGAGTACCTTTTTTCGCTCCTTTGAAACCTATGGCACCAGCAGATGCCCAAGATATAGTTTCTCCGTTAACATTAGTAATCGTTATTATTGTATTATTAAAAGTTGACTGGATATGAGCAACTCCGTTGGGTGCCGCTTTTTTATTTTTTTTTAGTGTGGATTTTTTTATTTGTATTGCCATGTGTGTTACATACTTGGTAGATTAGTAATTCGACTCAATTATTTAGTTACTTTCTTTTTACCTGCTACTGTTTTTTTACTACCTCGTCTAGTTCTCGCGTTAGTACGAGTTCTTTGTCCTCTTAGAGGTAGACCAGCTCGATGTCTACGCCCTCGAGTACAATTAATCTCCATTAATCTTTTTATATTTAAAGATTCGATTCGTCGAGCTGCGCCTTCCACTTGGTATTCTTTATCAATTATTTCTCTAATTATACTAATATCTTGATCTGTCAAATCTTTGCACCTGATGTCGGAATTTACCTGTGCTTTTGTTAAAATATTCTGTGAACTAGATAGACCTATACCATAAATATATGTCAATCCAATTTCAATTCGTTTATTTCTAGGAAGGTCTACACCTGCAATACGTGCCACTTTCTTTTCTCCTATATAATTAATTTATTAGAACTTATTTGTTATTTTCTTTTCATTTTTGCACCACCTTGACGAACTTTTAAACGAGGATCGGTTTTGCTAATTACATATAAGCGACCACGTCTTCTAACAACTTGACAATCTTTGCTTCTATTCTTAAGGCTACCTATAGAACTTACTACTTTCATTTAAGTTTGTTTTAGATTATGTTTAAAAGTACATATAATTAAATCTTTTATTTTTTATGAATTTTTTAGGGGAAAATACACGGACTAGGTATTTATTTTAGTATATTTTCGTAATTCTTTGATATCAGATAGGTTTGAACTTGTTTGGAAGTATCTATTGCTACACCTACTAGAATCAGTAAAGAAGTTGCACCTAAGCCTTTAAAAGTGGAAATATTGGTTATGCTTTCAATCAGACTTGGAACCAATGCAATAAATGCTAAAAATAAAGCCCCTAAAAATGTTAGTCTATTCAAGGTTTTTTGTAAATAATCCGTTGTAGCTTTACCTGGTCTAACGCCAGGGATACTGGATTCCATTTTTTTTAAATTTTTTGAGACATCTGACGGATTAAGTATCAAAGATGCGTAAAAGTAGCTGAAAAATAAGATTAACAAAAAATAAAATAATAAATAAATACTCTTATTTGTGCTGCTTGGCGATATTAGAGTTGCTATGCTTAGTATTATAGGATTTGTTGTTATTTGACTTACGTAAGCTGGTAATACAAGAAATGCAGAAGCAAATATTATTGGCATAACGCCTCCTTGATTTAATCTTAGAGGTAAATAACTCGTTTTATTTTGTATTTGTCCTTTTCCTAATTGCCTAGCCGAAATAATGGGGATTCTTCGGGTTCCTTCTTGAATAAAGATTATCCCTATAATCATAATTAAAAAGATTAATGCTAAAGCAAATAATTCAAATAAATTACTTTTATTCTCAATAGATCCTGAACTTTTCTGAATTAACTTTGGTAAACCAGAAATAATATTTACAAATATAAGCATTGAAGCTCCATTCCCTATGCCTTTCTCGGTGATTTGCTCAGAAATCCACATGACCAGCATGGAACCTGTGGTTAAAGCTAAGGTCATTTCGATGACAAATTGAATATCCCAATTGAAAACATAAGGTCTTACCCAAAAAGATACCCCAACACTTTGTATGATTGCCCATACTAGAGCTATGTATCTTGTTATTTGAGAAATTTTTTGTCGTCCAGTTTCTCCCTCTTCTTTTTGTAATTTTTCTAGATTAGGAATGGATGTAGTTCCTAATTGAATTAAAATAGATGCATTTATGTAAGGAACTATTCCAAGAGCAAATACACCTATTGAAGCAAAACCTCCACCCGAGAAAATGTTTAGGAAACTTACAATTGGATTATTTGATATACTTTGATAAAATGCATCATGATCGACTCCAGGAACTGGAATAAATGTTCCAAATCGTGAGAGTATAATTAAGAGAAAAGTTAATATAACTCTAGACTGTATTCCGTACGTATTTTTGTTTCGTTTTGTTGTTTGCATTAGTCAAGACTTACATAAAGAGTTAAAATTTTCTACATGGTTTTAAACAAACATAGTCTAGAGGTTTGTTTAAATTTAGTACTTTTAAGAAGTTATAGTTCTATTTTCAGATACTTGTAAAAAGGTTTTTAATTGTGAAAGAGCATCTGTTGCTGCTCTAGCATTGTTCAGCGGATTATTGGACCCTAATTGTTTTGCAAGTATATTTTTTACACCAACAAGTTCTAGAATTGTTCGAACTGAGCCCCCTGCAATTACACCTGAGCCTGGAGCGGATGGTCTTATAATAACTTTAGCTGCTCCAGATCGACCTGTTATAATGTGTGGAATAGAATTATCCTTTGTTATTGGAACATTTATAAGATGTTTTTTTCCATCTGTCACTGCTTTCTTTACGGCTCCTATAACATCACTAGCTTTGCCTACCCCTACTCCTACTTGGCCTTTTTCATTTCCTACAATTAAAATTGCGCGAAAACTTAATTTCTTCCCACCTTTTACAACTTTTGTAACTCGTCTAACTTGAACTATCCGTTCTTGCCACTCTGTTTCTTTTTCTTTTAATTTACTTGTTTTTTTACGACTAGACATAGTTTAGTTTGTTAGTTAAAATTTAAGTCCTTCTTCTCTTGCAGCATCAGCTAGTGCTTTGATCCTACCATGGTAAATTCTTCCTCCACGATCAAATACAACAGTCGTTATGTTTGCATCTAACGATTTTTTTGCGATTAATTGGCCAACTAATATTGAAGCTTCACATGTGGAAGTAGCCTCTGTTTTAGAAGATATGGCTAGTTCTAAGGTAGAACTTGATAGCAAAGTTTTTCCTACGACATCATCAATAAGTTGTGCATAAATATGATTGTTAGACCGGAAAATTGACAGTCTAGGTTTTTCTGCCGTTCCTTTAACTTTTTGACGAATTCTACGTTTAATTTTATCAATCGATTGTTGTGACATAATTCTAGGTTTAATTATTTTTTACCTGCTTTACCTACTTTCTTACGAACATATTCACCTTGGTACCTGATACCTTTTCCTTTATACGGTTCAGGAGGTCGTACTAATCTTATATTTGCTGCAACCTGACCAACTAATTCTTTATCAAGACCTGAAACAGTAACATTTGTATTACCTTCAACGGATAGTTTAATTCCCTCTGGAGACAGTATTTTCACCTGATGGCTGTAACCAACGCTTAGAACTAAAGTTTTACCATCGATTTGAGATCTATATCCAACTCCTTGAAGTTCTAACTTTCGTTGGAATCCATCGGTTACACCTGTAATCATGTTACTAACTAAGCTTCTATAAGTCCCATATAACTGATAGGAACCATTTAATCCTTCATTAGGCAATACACTTATACTTTTGTCATTTTGAATTATCTTAATTGAAGCGGGCAAATTTCTAGACAATTCACCCTTAGGACCTTTTACTGTAATACTTGTTGAATTAATCGTAACATTTACTTTATCTGGGACTTTTATTGGAAGTTTACCTATTCGAGACATATTTTACCTAAAATTTTATTTACCATACATAACACAGTACTTCACCACCTAAACCTTGGTGTCTTGCCTTATTATCTGTCATTACTCCTTGGGAAGTTGACATAACGGCTATTCCTAGTCCACCTAAGACTCTGGGTAATTCTTTTCTATTTGCGTAAACCCTTAATCCTGGTTTGCTAACTCGTCGTAGAGAAGTTATGACTGGCTGACGATTCTTACCTTTATATTTTAATGATAGCAATAACTGTGCATTAAAACTCTCTCCTATCTCCTCAAAACTCTGTATGAATCCTTCTTCAAGGAGAATACTTGCTATATTACGAGTCATTTTCGTAGAAGGTACTTCTACTATTTGATGTTTTGCCAGATTAGCATTACGTAGACGTGTAAGCATATCTGATATTGTATCGTTAACCACGAACCCTCCTTATTATATTATTATTGTTACTTAATTATCATTAAATGGCATTCCTAATGCCTTTAACAATGCAATTCCTTCTTGTTGAGTTTTAGCGCTAGTTGTTATAGATATGTCCATTCCTCTAATTTGATCCACTTTATCATATTCTATTTCTGGGAATATCAATTGTTCGCGAATACCAATATTATAATTTCCCCTTCCATCAAAACCTTTTATGCTTATCCCTTTGAAATCTCGAATTCTTGGAAGAGATAGATGAATAAAACGTTCCAAGAATGCATACATAATCTGTTTTCTAAGAGTTACAGCAATACCCACTGGCATCCCATCGCGTATTTTGAATCCAGCGATAGATTTTCTAGCTTTAGTAATTATTGGCTGTTGACCCGTAATCGATGCAAGTTCTTGTAGACTTATATCTAAGGCTTTATTATTCTTTGAGGCTTCTCCAAGACCTCTATTTACTGTAATTTTAGTAATTTTTGGAACTTCATGGATATTTTTGTACTTAAATTGTTCTAGAAGTGAAGGTATAACTTTTTCTTTATAGTAAACTCTTAGGGTTTGGCTCATAGAATTTTAATTTTATTTTATAATAACTTTTTCAATACTCTTATTTTTGTTCCATTTGCATCAATTTGCATAGCAATCCTGCTAGCTATCTTTTTTTCAGGACTATAAAGCATAACATTAGAAACATCTATAGGAGCTTCGAATTGAGAAATTCTCCCTACTTCACCTTCTTTTTTAGGTTTTATATGCTTTTTCTTAACATTAATATCCTTTATGATAACTTGATGAGAGTTTCGTAGAATTTGAGTAACCTCACCAATTTTCCCTTTATCTTTTCCAGAAATCACTTTAATCGTGTCTCCTTTTTTTATATGAAGAGTAGCATTTTTAGCCATTATAAAACCTCCGGAGCTAAAGACACAATCTTGCTAAAATCCTTATCTCTTAACTCTCGAGCAATGGGGCCGAATACTCGAGTACCTCGTGGATTATTCTCTTTATTGATAATTACAACTGCATTATCATCAAATCTTATAGACATACCGTCACTTCTTCGAATGGTTTTTTTTGTTCTCATAACGACAGCTCGAACAACGTCTGATCTTTTTACTGGCATATTAGGAGATGCATCCTTAACAACTCCTATAATCACATCACCGATACTGGCATATCGTCTATTACTTCCTAAAACTTTAATACACATTATTTTTTTTGCGCCACTATTATCAGCAACATTTAAATATGTTTGAGTTTGTATCATTTTGATTATTCTCCAAGGCTAGAAATGTTTATACGTGATGATTTTTGTTTTATAATTTTCAGATTCCACCGTTTTGTTTTACTTAATGGTCTTGTTTCGATAATAGTAACTACATCACCAATTTGACATTGATTATCTTCATCATGTACTTTATATTTTTTTGTTTTAGCTATAACTTTTCCATATTTTTTATGTGTAATTCTATTCTCAATAGAAACGACAATTGTTTTTTCCATCTTATTACTGACAACGATTCCACTTCTTTCTTTAATAGGCATAATGTGTAAGTTAATTTTTATTTTATCTGTTGTTGTTTTTCTGATTCTAAAGTTAGGAGTTGTGCAATTCTGCGCTTGTTATGTTTGAAAAGATGAGGCTTAAAGGATTGACGTGTTGCTTTTTTTAATCTCAATTCAAATAACTGTTTTTTTGTAGCAACAATTTCTTTCGTTAAAGTTTCTTTATCAAAACTTTTCAACTCACTTAAAGGTAAAAAGGCCATGTTGATGCTACTCCTTAGATACAAATTTAGTTTTAATTGGAAGCTTGTAAGATGCGTTTTTCAACGCTTGGTAAGCTAATGATTGAGGGACCCCATTCATCTCAAACAGAACATGTCCAGGTTTTATAACAGCAACCCAGTAATCTGGTGCTCCTTTACCGGACCCCATACGAGTTTCAGGCGGTTTTGATGATATAGATTTATCCGGAAATACTCTAATCCATAACTTTCCTGTTCTTTTTACATAGCGGGTAATGGTGCGTCTGGTAGCTTCTATTTGTCTTGAAGTTAACCACACAGGTTCTAAAGCTTGTAATCCATAATCCCCAAATACAATGGTATTACCTTTACTTGCGACCCCACCAAGTCTACCTCTATGAGGTTTACGAAATTTTGTTCTTTTAGGACTAAGCATATTATTTTTTATTACTATAATTTTTATTGAACTGGAGTTCTAAATTTAGGAGTCAACTCCCCATGGAATACCCATACCTTTACTCCAAGTACACCATATGTGGTTTGTGCTCTTTTAGTTGCATAATCTATGTCAGCTCTAAGAGTTTGTAGAGGTACTCGGCCTTCCCGAACCCACTCGCTTCTTGCGATCTCTGCTCCATTCAACCTACCTGAAACTTGAACTTTAATTCCTTGGATATTAACCCTTTGGGCTTTCTGAATAGCTTGTCTAGTAGCTCTTCGAAAAGCAACTCTTTTTTCTAATTGCTGAGCTATGAATTCTGCTATTAATGAAGCATCAGAATCTGCTTTGCTTAGCTCACTGACATTTATCCTAATTTGTTTTTTATTATCTAAAAGTTTATTTAAGTCATCTCTCAATTTCTCTATACCAGCTCCAGATCTACCCACAATACTTCCGGGACGAGACGTATGAATCTCTAACTCAATTTGATCAGACTTCCTATTAATCTCAATTTTAGATATACCAGCACTGGATAAATTAGTCTCAATATGAGTTCTTATTTTATAATCTTCTTCTAATGTAGAGGGATAGAATTCTTTAAGTTCAAACCATGAAGATCGATGTTTTTGAGTAATTCCAAGTCTAAATCCTAATGGATGCGTCTTTTGTCCCATTGTTATAAATCCTTATTATATAGTTTTATTTGTAATTGAAAAATTAAGAGACCTTAGATAAACTAACACGAATGTGACACGTTGGTTTTTGTATTTTATAACCTCTACCCTGAGCTCTAGGTCTAAATCGCTTAAGAATAGGACCTGCATCAGCACATGCTTCGCTTACTTGTAATTCTCCTTTATTGAATCCATTATTATTTTCAGCATTTGCTCCAGCGGATTGTAGAACCTGTAACACAGGTTTACAAGCTGAGTATGGCATAAATTCAAGTATCATTAAAGCTTCTTTGTATGATTTTCCTCGAATCTGATTTAGTACTCGACGAACTTTATTTGGGGCCATTCTTATATACTTGGCAATAGCTCTTACCATAACTTTTATACTCCTATGTTATCTTTTTGCTTTTTTATCACTTTTTACATGTGACCTAAAATTTCGAGTAGGGGAAAATTCACCTAACTTATGGCCAACCATCTGGTCATTAATGTAGACAGGTACATGTTGCTTCCCATTATACACAGCTATGGTATGCCCTACCATAGAAGGTAAAATTGTTGAAGCTCGGGACCAAGTTTTTATAATATCTTTTTTGCCACTTGCGTTTAATAAATCCACTTTTTTGGAAAGATTTGCACTGATAAAAGGACCTTTTGATAGTGAACGACTCATATGTTTATAGGTGTAAGATTGAACAAGTTACGTTGTAACGTAATTTTTAGTAAAATTTTTTAAGCTTATTTTCTTCCTCGAACAATATAGAAATCACTATATTTTGTTTTTGCTCTAGTTTTTACACCTAAAGCAGGTTTACCCCATGGAGTGACAGGTCTAGCTCTACCGATAGGAGATCGGCCCTCACCTCCCCCATGAGGGTGATCACAAGGGTTCATTACAACTCCTCTAACTGTGGGTCTGATACCTAACCAGCGGCTTCTACCTGCTTTTCCAGACGTAATATTGTTATACTCTATATTTCCAACTTGACCAATGGTTGCATAACAATCTTTTCGTATCATACGGACTTCACTTGAAGGAAGTTTTATTGTAACGAAACTCCCATCTTTTGCAACAATTTGAGCAGAAGCACCAGCTGACCTAACAATCTGACCTCCTCTACCAGGTATTAACTCTATGTTATGAACATCTGTTCCAAGTGGAATGCAACTAAGGGGTAATGAGTTACCAATTTCTAAAGGAGCATTTTGACCAGATGAAATCGTTGCTCCAATTTGTAACGATTTAGGATGTAATATATATCGCTTTTCTCCGTCTTTATAATGTACTAAGGCAATACGAGCATTTCTATTTGGATCGTATTCTATTGTAGCTATAGTAGCTTCAATATCTTTTTTATTACGCTTGAAATCTATAATTCTGTATCTTTGCTTATGACCGCCTCCTTTGTGACGAGTTGTAATGATTCCTCGATTATTCCTACCCCCACCTGATATTTTTTTTGCAAGCAGAGTTTTTTCCGGTCTATCGCATGTAATCTCTGAAAAGTCAGAGACAGATCTATTCCGAGTTCCAGCTGTGTACGGTCTGTAAAGTCTAATGGCCATAAATAGTTAGGTTGTTGAGAGAATTAGTTTTCTGAGAATAAGTTTATAGAATTTCCGGAAGCTAAGGTTATGATTGCCTTCTTATACTGTGGTTTATTCCCTATGAATTTACCAACTCTACGCTGTTTTGTTGGTGGATTGGACGTATTAATCGAGATAACTTTTACATTAAAAAGGTACTCTATAGCGCTCTTTACCTCAGTTTTATTTGATTTAGAATCAATAGCAAATGTGTATTGATTTAATTCAAGTAATTTAGTTGCTTTATCTGTGATTATTGGGTATTTAACCAAGTCTATTAACTTTCTCAGATTCATAATTTTATTCATTAAATTGGGTAATATGTGTTAAAGCTTTCTCAGTAATTACTACATGTTTCGCTAGTAATAGGTCTCTAAGATTTACTGTATTTGCATAAAGAAGTTGCACGTTTGGAACATTACGAATCGATAAACTTAGATTATTATTACTTTCATGCACTATAACTAAAGATTTAGCAGTGGAGTCTTTAGGGATGAACTTTTCTAATATTGAGACAAAATTTTTAGTTTTAGGAGTACTGCTGGAGTTAAATGAATTTTCTACGACAATAACTTTATGCATACTATTATAAAAAGCAGTACTTAAAGCTAGTTGTCGTTCTTTAACGTTAATTTTCTTGCTGTAGGATCTAGGTTTTGGACCAAATGTAACCCCACCACCGTTCCACAGAGGAGAGTTACTAGAACCAGACCTTGCTTGTCCAGTCCCTTTTTGTTTCCATGGTTTTCTACCACCGCCTCTAACTTCACTTCTTGTTTTACATGAAGCTGTTCCTTGCCTCCGGTTTCTATCCTGAATGACTATGGCTTTATGAATCAGATATTTAGGTGCTGAGTCATTTACTCGAAAAGAGATGGATACCGACTTATTTAGATCTGCAGTCCCATGAGAATCACGAACGTCATAGCTGAGTTGTTTATTTACTGTCATTGTGTATTTTTGACTAAGTTAATTTTAATTATTTAGTAATCTTTTTTATACTTAAAAGATTTCCTAATTTACCTGGTATAGCACCCTTAACTACTAGTAAATTATTTTCTGGATTTATTAAAACGATCTGTAGATTTTTTATTGTTGTTTGTTTACCACCTAATCGACCAGCCATTTTTTTACCTGGATAAACTCTTCCAGGGGTTGTTCCCATACCAATAGATCCAGGTTCTCGGTGGTTTTTTGAACCATGAGTCATAGGACCTCTTGTAAAGTTGTGTCGCTTTACAGTTCCAGCAAACCCTTTTCCTATAGTTTTTCCAGTAATGGCTACTTTATCCCCTAAATTAAATGAATTTACTGAAATTGTTGCACCCAATAATTCTCCTGAAGAAGATTGGATTCGATATTCTTTTAAGTATTTCAAAGGTGGAGAACCCGCTTTTTGTAGATGTCCAAGTTTGGGTTTATTCAATAATCTAGATCGGGTTTCTGAATATCCAACTTGAACAGCATTATAACCATCTGTTTCTAAAGTTTTTATTTGAGTAATCAGACATGGTCCTGCTTTAATAATTGTAACTGGGATGGCTAAGCCAGATTCGTCAAAAATTTGTGTCATTCCTAGTTTTGTACCTAGAATACCTATGTTCATAAAAGTGTTTAGATTAAAGAATTTTATACTAGTAACGGACTGACTATCTATATTACTTAAATTATTTTACAGTCACAAAATAAAATACCATACTATTTTTGACTTTGAACTCTTTCACAATAAATTAATTGGATTTTTCGAGGGTTCGGTTAACCCTACTTGTAAAGTTAAGCGTTAGATGTAATTATGAGAATATCAATATTCTATAACTAGAATAATTAGTAAATTTTAACTCTATTTGAAATCTATGGGAAAAGTTGTTGGAATAGATCTTGGGACGACAAATTCTGTTGTGGCAGTCATGGAAGGTGGGAAACCGACTGTCATACCAAATGCAGAAGGATTTAGAACTACACCTTCCGTGATAGCGTATACAAAGAATGGAGACCGTTTAGTAGGTCAAATCGCTAAACGACAAGCAGTAATTAACCCAGATAATACGTTTTATTCAGTAAAACGTTTCATTGGGAGAAAATCTGACGAGGTGTCTGAAGAATTGAAGCAAGTGTCTTACATTGTAAAAACTGATAGTCAAGGAAATATAAAATTAGAATGTCCAGCTTTAAAACGAGACTTTGCTGCAGAAGAAATGTCTGCTGAAGTCTTACGGAAGTTGGTAGATGATGCGAGCAAGTACTTAGGTGAACAGGTAAAACAAGCGGTAATAACAGTCCCTGCATATTTTAATGATTCTCAAAGACAAGCTACAAAAGATTCAGGTAAAATAGCTGGACTTGAGGTGTTAAGAATAATAAATGAACCGACAGCGGCCTCTCTTGCGTATGGATTAGATAAAAAAAATAATGAAACAATATTAGTATTTGACTTGGGTGGAGGCACGTTTGATGTCTCAGTACTGGAAGTGGGAGACGGTGTATTCGAAGTTTTATCCACTGCAGGAGATACTCATTTAGGTGGAGATGATTTTGATGATAAGATAGTTAAATGGCTGCTAAGTGAATTTAAAAATGAAAGTGGAATTGACTTAAAAACAGATCGACAAGCTTTACAAAGACTGACCGAAGCTTCTGAAAAAGCTAAAGTAGAATTATCTAATTTAACTCAGACGGAAATAAACCTTCCCTTTATAACTGCAACAAACACTGGGCCTAAGCATCTGGAGCGTGTCTTGACCAGAGGTAAATTTGAAGAATTATGCTCATCTTTAATCGATAGAGCAAGAACTCCTGTAGATAATGCTTTGAAAGATGCAAAATTAGACTCGAGCAAAATTGATGAAGTTGTTTTAGTTGGAGGATCGACTAGAATTCCTGCTGTAAAAGATTTAGTAAAGAAAATCCTTGGAAAAGATCCTAATCAAACTGTAAACCCAGATGAAGTAGTTGCCATTGGGGCAGCTGTACAAGCTGGTGTGTTGGCTGGGGAAGTTAAAGATATATTGTTATTAGACGTAACTCCTCTATCTTTGGGTGTAGAAACTTTAGGCGGAGTGACAACACGTATAATTGCACGTAATACAACAATTCCCACTAAGAAATCAGAAGTTTTTTCAACAGCAGTCGATAACCAACCGAATGTAGAAATTCATGTATTACAAGGAGAAAGAGAGTTTGCACGAGATAATAAAAGTTTAGGTACATTTAGACTAGATGGAATCTTACCTGCACCTAGAGGAGTTCCTCAAATAGAAGTAACATTTGATATTGATGCCAATGGAATTTTATCCGTAACAGCTAAAGACAAAGGAAGCGGGAAAGAGCAATCTATTACAATCACAGGTGCATCAACTTTACCTAATGATGAAGTTGAAAGATTAGTAAAAGAATCAGAACAGAGTGCCTCCGCTGATAAAGAAAGACGTGAAAAAGTTGATTTAAAAAACCAAGCTGATTCATTGTGTTATCAGTCTGAAAAGCAGGTAGAAGAATTAAAAGAAAAGATTAATCCTTCTGATAAAGAAAATATAATGGATTTGATAAGTAAGTTAAGGTCAGCTATAAGTAATGACTCTTATGACCAAATTAAGTCGTTAAGTAAAAACTTACAGGACTCATTGATGGAAGTTGGCAAAAAAGTCTACAGTAATACAGCTAGTAACTCTAGTGATAATAAAGGATCACCTGATTCTGTGATAGATGCAGACTTTTCAGAAACTAAATAGTTATCTATAAAAGGAATACATGGGAAAATCACTATGTATTCCTACCTAGCATTTAGGCTCCTACCGTTTCTTTAGCTTCATACATTGTTTCAAGTTTAATTTCTAACAAATTTTTTTCTCTAGCAAATTTCTCTGTATTACGCTTAATTTTTCCTCGAACAAAACCAGGTATTTTTCCAAGTTCTTGTAATGCCTCCTTAGACCAACGAAGCTGACCCTCCACAGATAGCGTTCCAGTTAATGCGTCAGTCGTGTCATGACCTCCGAAAAGTTCTAATAAATGATCTTCCATCCCTAGTGTAAAAGAATTATAAACAAGATCTGCAATTTGATTCGTCCCTTCGTATCCCATAAAGGGTTTATAGCTTAAGGGGAAATTTTGAATATGTACAGGTGAAGATATAACACCGCAAGGAATATTTAATCTTTTCCCAATATGACGTTCCATCTGAGTACCAAAAATAGCAGATGGTTCAGTTTTTGCTATCAGATCAGCTATTAGACAATGGTCTTCTGTGATAACAACGTTGTCGCATAACCCTTCAACCTGACTTCTAAACCACTGCTCATCATTCTTACAATATGTACCTGCCCAAGAAACGTGGATACCCATTTCACGGCATAAGACTTTTGTTATAGCAGCAGCATGTGTAGAATCTCCAAAAACAACAGCTCTCTTTCCAGTTAAATTTTGACAGTCGATGGATCTTGAGAACCAAGCAGACTGAGATATAAATTTCGTTTGTTGATGAATATAGTCTTCGAAAGAAACTGTATATCCTTGTGAAATCAATATAGCTTGAATTTCTCGTATAAACGAAGCTGTTTCTATAATACCTATGGGGGATGTAGATATATAAGGCATGCTAAATTCTCTTTTTAAATATTCAGCTGCCATTAAGCCTGTTTCTCTATAAGGAACAATATTAAACCATGCTTGTGGTAATTCTTTTAGTTCATTAACGGATGCACCGCCAGGTATAACCAGATTTACATCAATATTTAAGTCTCTAAATATCTTCTTTAACTCTGAAATGTCATGTTGGTTATGGAATCCCAAACAAAATGATCCTATTATATTAACTGAGGGACGTACTGTTTTTGTCGTATTAATAGTTTTATATTTACGAGCTTTAGTTAGATAAAAATCGACAATCTGTTCCAAAGTTTTATCAGCAGCTTGTAACTCGTTTACTCGATAGTGGTTAACGTCTGCCAAGATAACATCAGCCTTTGACTCTAGAGCAGCTCTATTTACAAAGTTTTGCAAATCTTCTTGCAAAATACTGGATGTACACGTGGGAGTTAAAACAATTAGATCAGGTTGTTCTTCGTGATCTTTACGTGTAATGTTAGAAACGACTTTTTCTTGAGAGCCTCGTGCCAAAACGTGTCTATCTACAACACTTGCCGTTACAGGAGTAAAATCACGTTCTCTTTCAAGCATAGACTTCATCACATTGAAGTAATCGTCCCCTAACGGAGCATGCATTATTGCATAAACATTTTTAAAAGAACTAGCTACTCTTAGTGTACCAATGTGGGCTGGCCCTGCATACATCCAGTAAGCAAGTTTCATATTAAATTTCTCCTTAAATTATGTAAAATTGAGATTAGATTGAATTTAGTGTAACTAGTTGTTGATTATAGCTTAATAATTCTATTATTAATTTTGAACATTAATTTTTTGTTTGAAAAATTTACCTGGTGAAAATTTTACTATAGATCTCTTAGTAACATACTTAGAGTCTATAGCAAATCTCTTTTTGTATGTGTAAAAAGACCCAAAACCGACAAGTCGGACTCTATCTCCCTGTGAAACTTTAGTTACAATTATCTCTAAAATTGAAGTTAATACCATATCAATTTCTTTTTTTGTCAATTTGGTTTTAAAACAGACATCATCTATTAAGTCTTTTTTATTCATAATTCCACATACTAATCTAATTTGGTATAGGTTATTTATACTAGAAACTTTATAAAAATAAAAAATAATTTTAAGGTGTGTTTTGTAGAGATATGTCAAATATCCATATCCCTATAAGATTTTTTATGCGGCTACTTTTTGACGTATAAAATCTACTGCTTGTTGTAAATTAGAAATTTGTTCCGCAGTTTCATCTGGAATTTCAATATTAAATGCTTCTTCAATAGCCATAACTAATTCTACTGTATCTAAAGAATCAGCACCAAGGTCGTTGGCAAAGTTTGCATCTTTTGTTACTTGACTTTTTTCAACCCCAAGTTGCTCAGAAATAATACCTTGTACTTTATCGAAAATTTCTTGTTCGTTCATATATTTATAAGTTTCACCATCTTGAATAACATTGTTAATTAACCTTAATAGATCTGTAGATAATATGCAAGTTCCGTAAATACTAGTACAATTAAGAAAATTCGATCTTTAAAATTAATTACCAATAAAGATTTTAATTATTCTTAACAGAATAGAAACAATGGATTTTAAGAAGCATATATAATGCTATACTAGATAACAATAAAAACTTGCTTAACCTAATTGAAAATCAATTTTTTGTACGGGTATGTACAATTGTAGGTAAATATTTATAAGCGAGCGTTTTTAGTTTCTTGTCTCAGAAGAGGAAACCTCAATGACAATTAGCTCAACAGAGCAAGAGGCAAAAAAAGTTTCAATTGCGGTAGATAGAAATCCTGTTAGTACATCATTTGAAAAATGGGCTCAGCCAGGACATTTTTCTCGTACATTAGCTAAAGGACCAAAGACTACTACTTGGATTTGGAATTTACATGCCGATGCACACGATTTTGATAGTCATACTAGTTCATTAGAAGATATATCTCGTAAAATTTTTAGTGCTCATTTTGGACAACTTTCAATCATATTCTTGTGGTTGAGTGGAATGTATTTCCATGGAGCTAGATTCTCTAATTACTCTGCATGGCTGAGTAACCCAACAGCTATTAAGCCTAGTGCCCAAGTTGTTTGGCCAATAGTTGGACAGGAAATTTTAAATGGTGATGTTGGTGGTGGATTCCAAGGGGTACAAGTTACATCTGGCTTCTTCCAACTTTGGAGAGCATCTGGAATCACAAGTGAAGTTGAATTATATTGGTCTGCATTAGCAGGGCTTATAATGTCTGGGTTAATGTTATTTGCAGGCTGGTTCCATTACCATAAAGCTGCTCCAAAACTAGAGTGGTTCCAGAATGCAGAGTCTATGCTGAATCACCATTTATCCGGTTTATTAGGACTAGGATGTTTATCTTGGGCAGGGCATCAGATTCATGTGTCTCTACCAATTAATAAACTTTTAGATGCAGGTGTAGCACCCCAAGAGATTCCTTTACCACATGAATTTGTTGTAAATAGAGATCTTATGGCTCAGCTTTATCCTAGCTTTAGTAAAGGTTTAGTACCATTCTTCACATTAAATTGGAGTGAATATTCTGATTTCTTAACTTTCAAAGGTGGATTAAACCCTGTTACAGGTGGATTATGGTTAAGTGATACAGCTCATCATCATCTTGCATTAGCAGTATTATTCATTGTAGCTGGTCATATGTATCGTACAAATTGGGGTATAGGACACAATATGAAAGAACTTCTGGAAGCTCATAAAGGGCCTTTCACAGGTGAAGGTCACAAAGGCCTATATGAAATCCTAACTACATCTTGGCATGCTCAATTGGCTATAAACTTGGCAATGATGGGTTCTCTTAGTATCATAGTGGCTCACCATATGTATGCGATGCCTCCATATCCGTATATAGCTACAGATTATCCTACTCAATTATCACTATTCACACATCATATGTGGATTGGCGGATTCTGTATATCTGGTGCTGCAGCACACGCTGGTATTTTTATGGTTAGAGACTATAATCCTGCTCAAAACTACAATAACTTACTAGACCGAGTAATTAGACACAGAGATGCTATTATATCTCATTTGAACTGGATATGCATATTCCTAGGATTCCACAGTTTTGGATTATACATCCATAACGATACTATGAGAGCTTTAGGCCGTACTCAAGATATGTTCTCAGACACAGCTATTCAGCTAAAACCTGTATTTGCTCAGTGGGTTCAAAACATACATACTTTAGCTCCAGGTAATACAACTCCTAATGCACTATCCACAGCAAGTTATGCTTTTGGAGGGGATATTATTGCAGTTGGAAATAAAGTAGCTATGATGCCTATATCATTAGGTACAGCAGACTTTATGGTGCATCATATTCACGCTTTTACAATTCATGTAACAGTGTTAATTCTTCTTAAAGGAGTATTATTCTCCAGAAATTCACGCTTAATACCTGATAAGGCAAATCTAGGTTTTAGATTCCCTTGCGATGGACCAGGTAGAGGAGGCACATGCCAAAGCTCTGCATGGGACTCTGTATTCTTAGGACTATTCTGGATGTATAATTGTATTTCCGTTGTAATTTTCCATTTTAGCTGGAAAATGCAGTCTGATGTATGGGGAACTGCAGGTACGGATGGTACAGTTACTCATATTACAGGTGGGAATTTTGCTCAAAGCGCAATCACAATTAACGGATGGTTAAGAGACTTCCTTTGGGCTCAAGCTTCCCAAGTTATCCAATCTTATGGCTCTGCGCTATCTGCATACGGATTAATATTCCTAGGAGCTCACTTTATTTGGGCATTTAGCTTAATGTTCTTATTTAGTGGAAGAGGTTACTGGCAAGAGCTTATTGAGTCCATTGTATGGGCACATAATAAATTGCATGTAGCTCCGGCTATTCAACCGCGAGCATTGAGTATTACACAAGGGCGTGCTGTGGGTCTTGCACATTATCTTTTAGGAGGTATTGGAACGACTTGGGCATTCTTCTTAGCGCGAATTATTTCTGTAGGATAAGAGTAACTAGTATTTAAGGGAGAATTATGGTAACAAAATTTCCTAAATTTAGTCAGGCCCTTGCCCAAGATCCAGCAACTAGAAGGATTTGGTATGGGTTAGCGACTGCGCATGATTTCGAAAGTCACGATGGAATGACTGAAGAGAATCTTTATCAAAAGATTTTTGCTTCACATTTTGGTCACTTAGCTATTATATTTTTATGGACATCTGGTAATCTTTTCCATGTAGCATGGCAAGGTAACTTTGAACAATGGGTGTTGAACCCTTTAAAAGTTAAACCGATTGCTCATGCGATATGGGATCCACATTTTGGTCAACCTGCGATTAAAGCTTTCACAAAAGGTGGAGTATCTTATCCAGTTAACATAGCTACTTCAGGTGTGTATCATTGGTGGTATACAATCGGTATGAGAAATAATAATGATCTATACGCTGGATCATTGTTTTTACTGTTCTTATCGGCGATTTTATTATTTGCAGGCTGGTTACACTTACAACCAAAATTTAGACCAGGTTTATCATGGTTTAAGAATAATGAATCTCGTTTAAACCACCACTTATCTGGTTTATTTGGTTTTAGTTCTCTTGCATGGGCTGGTCATTTAATTCATGTTGCTATACCAGAAGCAAGAGGTCAACATGTTGGTTGGGATAACTTTACTAAAGTAGCTCCACACCCAGCTGGATTAACTCCATTTTTTACAGGAAACTGGAATTTATATGCAGCTTCTCCTGATACAACAAACCATATTTTTGGGACAAGTGAAGGTTCAGGTACTGCAATTTTAACTTTTTTAGGTGGATTCCACCCACAAACTCAAGCTTTATGGCTTTCTGATATAGCTCATCACCATTTAGCAATTGGGGTTGTGTTTATATTTGCTGGGCATATGTATCGTACAAATTGGGGAATTGGTCACAGTTTAAAAGAAATTTTAGATGCACACCGTCCTCCAGGGGGTAGACTTGGAGCTGGTCATAAAGGATTATTTGAAACAATTAGTAATTCATTACATTTCCAATTGGGATTAGCATTAGCTTCTTTAGGAGTTATAACATCTTTAGTAGCTCAACACATGTACGCACTACCATCGTATGCTTTTATAGCTAAAGATTACACAACTCAAGCAGCTTTATATACACATCATCAATATATAGCTGGTTTCTTGATGGTAGGTGCATTCGCACATGGCGCTATATTCTTCGTTCGTGATTACGACCCTGAACAGAATAAAAATAATGTTTTAGCTCGTATCTTAGAGCATAAAGAAGCAATCATTTCTCACTTAAGTTGGGTTTCATTATTCTTAGGTTTCCATACTTTAGGTTTATATGTTCATAATGATGTTGTGGTTGCTTTCGGACAACCTGAAAAACAAATCTTAGTTGAACCAGTATTTGCTCAATGGATTCAAGCTTCTTCTGGAAAAGCATTGTATGGATTTGACGTTCTACTATCTTCCACTGGAAGTCTGGCTTCTAATGCAAGTAACAACATATGGTTACCTGGTTGGTTAAGTGCCATAAATGATGGTAAAAATTCTTTATTCTTACCTATAGGACCAGGAGATTTCTTGGTGCATCATGCAATTGCATTAGCTTTACATACAACGACTTTAATTCTAGTTAAAGGAGCTTTGGATGCTAGAGGTTCTAAGCTTATGCCTGATAAAAAAGACTTTGGATACAGTTTCCCGTGTGATGGACCAGGGAGAGGTGGTACTTGTGATATCTCTGCATGGGATGCCTTTTACCTATCTATGTTTTGGATGTTAAATACAATAGGGTGGGTGACATTCTATTGGCATTGGAAACATGTTACAATCTGGCAAGGAAACCCAGGTCAATTTAATGAATCTTCCACATATATTATGGGATGGTTAAGAGATTACTTATGGTTAAACTCTTCTCCTCTTATTAATGGTTATAATCCATATGGAATGAATAGTTTATCTGTATGGTCCTGGATGTTCTTATTTGGCCACTTAATCTGGGCAACTGGGTTTATGTTCTTAATCTCTTGGAGAGGATACTGGCAAGAACTTATTGAAACATTAGCTTGGGCTCATGAAAGAACACCTTTAGCTAACCTTGTTCGTTGGAAAGATAAACCAGTAGCATTGTCTATTGTTCAAGCTAGACTTGTTGGTTTAATTCACTTCACTGTAGGTTACATCTTTACGTATGCTGCATTTGTGATCGCTTCTACAACTGGTAAATTCGGTTAAAATATGCTTAAAGCTATCTTAAAAGATAGCTTTAAGCATATTTTTATTTTTATTTAACTTATAAGAATAAATATTTCAAATTATATCTGGTAGACTATTAAATCATCACTAACATTAATTGGTTAAAATCTATGGCAAAAAAGAACATGATCGAGCGTGAAAAGAAACGTCAGTCTTTAGTACTTAAATATGGTAAAAAAAGAACAGAAATTAAAGAGTCTATAAAAATATCTACTTCGTTTCAAGAAAAATTGGCATTATATGGTAAGTTTCAATCCTTACCTAGGAATTCTTTTCCATCAAGGTTAAGAAATAGATGTTGGATGACTGGTCGGAGTAGAGGTTATTACAGAAGTTTTGGAGTATCTCGACACGTTCTAAGAGAGATGGCACATAATTGTCTGCTGCCTGGTGTGACGAAATCTAGTTGGTAACATAACAAATGAGAATAGTAGTAATCAAGATTAACTAAATTTTGATTTCTACTATTCTCTTTCACACTTGATTATAAACCAAACTGATTTCCTCTTCTGTATTGAAGATATGCTGCTACAAATAGTCCTGCTAACGTTACAGGAATTAATCCAAGAACAATTCCAAATAATAAAGGTTCTATCATTTTATTATTACTAATATAAATTTATACATAAGCACAAACACCAGATTATGAAAAGCATCCTGATGATCATTATAGCTTAGGATTTACAGTAACTGAAAAAGTTGAGATATTTTTGTTCTTAAAAATATCTCAACTTTTTCAGTTATCTGAATCCAACAGCTGCCTGCCAAACGAATGCTAATAAAAGAAAGAATACAGGTATAACTGGAGCTACGTCAATAATTGGTTTGAAGATTGCGTAAGCTTCTGGTAGCTTCGCTAATAATAAAGTTTCTGCCATATCTTGAATAACCTCTTTACTAAAGAAATGTAATTTGTAAAGGCTGAATAAAAAACTAAAAAATTCGATAATTTTTTATTCATCTATTATATACTTTACAATATAGCTTAATTTAAGGCTAATTAACTATTTAGAATAGTTTTTAAAATTTACTTAACATAAAAGTTTCAGATCTTTTCCATGTTATTTCTATTCGTTGTATTTTATTTATGAAATAATCGTCACAAATGTAAAAGGATAGTATAACATGTATTAGAACAATCTTTTTCCTTGCACTTTTGTGTTTAAATATACTAGTGTAAGGCATTAAGATTTCTTTGAAATGTGAATATTATTTCTGAGGAAAAAGAATATGGTAGCTATTTTACAATTACTTGTTAGTATTTTGATACTGTTGTCTTTTGCTCTTGTTGTAGGGGTTCCAGTGATATTAGTTTCTCCAGGTGAGTGGGAGAAATCTAAAGGAGTAGTTTACACAGGGGCTGGTCTATGGTTTGGACTTGTTATAGTGACAGCAGCTTTTAACTCATTTATCATATAGTTATTTTAAAAAAGCCATCATATTCTTTATGGTGGCTTTACTTTAAAAAATATTCATTGACAAAGTAGTCTTTTTTGGTCTAATATTTAAGCAATAGGTTATATTATCACATGCGGGTGTAGCTCAGTGGTAGAGCGCAACCTTGCCAAGGTTGATGTCGCGCGTTCGAATCGCGTCACCCGCTTATATAGTTGGAGAAAAAAGAGCTAAAAACTTAACCTTATATAAAAGGTATGTAAGTAAAGGAGAGAGTGGGATTCGAACCCACGGAAACCGCAAAGTCTCTTCTGATTTCAAATCAGACGCATTCGACCAACTCTGCCACCTCTCCAAAAGTTGCTAAATATTAGCAATTTAACAACTTGGATTAATAAATTAATTGATAGATTTATTTGTAAACTTAACTTGAGCTGGATTAAGGTTTTTTCCAATCGAATGAGAAACATTTCCTACACCAACTCTTCCAGCATTAACTTTTTCTGGGAATACTCCATCTTTAGGATGTAGATATTGTACTTCTCCACTTGGGAAAATTCTATAAATTTTATAGTCTGTAATCTTGAAACTCGTTTTTACTTGAGTTGCTAAAGCTAAACATTGTTCTTTTCTGGCTAAGTATAGAAGATTTTCCCCTTTTCTCATGATAGCAGCACCACCAGTAGGCATTTCAAATACTTGTTCTTTTGAACTTGTCCATGTAATAGCATACTTTTCCTCAACCTCTGCAGCTCTCAGCCAGCCACCTGTACTACCCTCAAATGTAGGAGAAGGTATTTGTAAATTTAATGTTTCGCTCATATGTATATTTGTATAATATGAAATATATTATAGCACTAATCTATTAATTTATAAGAAAAATTAAAATTTAATAGCGGAGAATGGATTTGAACCATTGACCTTCGGGTTATGAGCCCGACGAGCTACCAGACTGCTCTACCCCGCGTCTATATGAAATATATCATATCATGAATTATTTTAATAGATGAAATTTTTATTTAATGCCATGTATTTATATACATAATAAAAAATATAACCATAGTTGATAATAAAATCACTGTACGAAGCCTATCGATCACAGGTAAGACTTCATAGGTGCCAATTAGTCTATCTTGTATTAAGACTTCATTTGTTTTAACCCATGTTTGTCCATCATACCATCCGGATTCTTCATATGCTACAGTAGCATTCATCAGCCGATCATAAATATATTTCCAAGCAAGATATAATCTTAGGATCCACAAATTAAAAACTCCTAGTGCACTCGTAATAATTTGCAAGACATAGATCACTTCATTTCTTTCTCGTTCATGAGAATTTGTAACTATGATAGATGTAAAAAAGATTAGCACTATCAAAAAGAGTATCAAAGTTTTAATAAACGAATACAATGTTTCTTTAGTCCAAGAAAAGGTGAACGAATCTTTTAAATCATTATATTCTGTTAGAGGCCTTTGATATTTGGGTACTGGGCATTGTCGATTCATAACAAATTTTACAAAATTACAAAGTAGTTGCACTAGAAATTACCACAGTTAGAATAAAGAAAATACCAGTTAGACCCCAAGTAATTTTAGTGATGTTCTCTTCCGAAGTTCGTGTGCTACCAAAGATTTGATTTTGTCCACCTAAACCTTGTGATTTCGGATTGTGAAGAATAATGAAAAAAATTAAAGCAATGGAACATAAAGTCCAGATAGTATGTAGCATAATGTTTTTAAATTTATATAGAAGGAATTTTTAATAGAAATTCCTCCTTTGTATAGATTGATTTCTATTGTAAATTTTACTCGCCTTGTAGTTTCAATAAGGCAAAGCCTAGAGCTAATCCTACTAAAGTTATCGCGAAGCTAATTGAACCTGCTGTAATTATTTCATTTCCCATAGTGTACTCCTTAGTATATCAAATATTATGTACTCTAAAAACCGTTTCTACCCCATACTACTAACGCTAATGAAAATGTAAACATTACCATTAAAGAAGACCATCCTAAGCTTATTATATCCATAAATTGAGTGTGTAAAATAGTTGGAATTTGTAAATTAACTTGTCTGCGAATATGTTTTACAGTTTCTTTTATTATAAAAACATATTTATTTATGTAGTTAAGTTAACATTATACTATATAACTGGTTCTCTTTTAGGTCGAGTCGAAGATTTAATAATTCTAGAAATAAATCTACTGACATTTACCTTTTAGAAATATTTAATTGTGACATTCAAAAGCTGTAAAAATTTAATATCATCAATTAACTATGAAGAGGAACTTTGGACTATCACGTTTAAAGGAACCTTAGCCCTGAAAAATTTATATTCGATATTTATAATATCAATATTCATTGCATTTTATTATCAAAATGAATATAAAGGATTATTCTGTAGTTGAAGAAGTTACATATAAGATAATTTAGATATTTATTCACATGACAAGTAATTTAGCAACTCAATTACGGGAAGGAACAAGCAAGTCTCACAGCATGGCGGAAAATGTAAGTTTTGTAAAATCATTTTTAGGTGGTGTAATTGATAAAGATTCCTATCGGAAATTAGTGTCAAATCTTTATTTTGTCTATTCTGCAATGGAAGAAGCCATGGAGAAAAATAAAGATAATCCGTTCATTACACCTATATATTTCCGGGAGTTAAATCGTCGAAGAAGCTTAGAAATGGATTTAGAATATTATTATGGATCAAGTTGGAGTTCTTCTATCATACTTTCAGAAGCAACAAAAGCTTATGTTGAAAGGATAGAAACAATTTCTAATGAAAGACCTGAGTTACTTGTGGCTCATGCATATACAAGATATTTGGGAGATCTTTCTGGTGGACAGATCTTGAAAAAGATAGCCCAAAGAGCTATGAATCTTTCTGATGGGAGAGGATTATCTTTTTATGAATTTAATGAAGTTAAAGATGAACAAGAGTTTAAACAAAATTATAAAAAAGCTCTGGATTCCTTAGCTTTAGATTCAATACTAGCGGATCAAATCGTAGCAGAAGCCAATGTCTCATTTACTATGAACATGAAGATGTTTCAAGAACTGGAAACTAGTTTTACTCGAATTTTAGTAAAGTTAGTAAGCAATTGGTTCTCCTCTCTGTTTCAACCTTTAACAACTAACACCTAAATACAAAAAGATGTAAAAAATCTCTAATGACTTTATTTACATCTTTTTTTATTGAGTATAATATAAAAAATATCATATAATTTACAGGATTAAAGTACATGGGCAAATTAAAGACTCGACACTCAGCTAAAAAAAGATTCCGTAAAACAGTTAGTGGAAAATTTATAAGACGCAGGGCTTTCAAAGGTCATTTATTAGAAAAAAAATCTTCTAAAAGAAAAAGAGGTTTATCTCAGCATATGGTAGTTTCTTTTGGAGATTCCATAGCTTTACGTACTATGCTCCCATATCTTTAAAAGTAGTCGTAGTCATAATATAAAATAACAAGTAAGGATAAAATGGTAAGAGTAAAAAGAGGTAATGTTGCCCGAAATAGAAGAAATAAAATTCTAAAAATAGCTAAGGGCTTTAGGGGAACGCATTCTAAACTTTTTAGAATGGCAAATCAACAAGTGATGAAAGCTTTAAGATACTCTTATGTAGGTAGAAAACGAAGAAAAAGAGAATTTCGTAGTCTATGGATAGTTAGGATTAACGCTTCTGTGAGAGAAGATGGCTTGAATTATAGTTCATTTATGAGTAACCTGAAACATTTTAACGTGGCGTTAAATAGAAAAATGTTAGCTCAACTAGCAGTCTTAGATGCTCCTTGCTTGAAAAAAGTAGTACAGTTAGTAACTAGGTAAAATCTAAAAAAAAGTATGTGTAGAAATAAATCTATTTATTTCTACACATACTTTTTTTTAGAAATTCATTTCTGCTAATTGCACTTTTTCAAACTGTTTTTTCTTAAGGACTAATAAAATCTGCGCTAGTATTATAGTAAAGAAAAATGCAATCATTCCCTTTACTCGAGCTGGACTTTGTAAAACAATTTCTGTTTCAGTTTGTCCAAATCCCCCTACATTAGGATCTACTGTTAATGTTTGATCTGCAAGCAGTGCTTGACCTTCTTTGACAAGAAGATCAGGTCCTGCAGGAATAGAAACGCTTAAAATGTCCCCACGTTTAGATTTTATAGATAAATTATAACCACCTGCAGATAACTTCTCTACTTTAACTAATTGTCCTTCTGCAGGAGAAGTGTACACTGTATTGTTAGTTTTAGTACCAGTTGGATTTACCTGTCCTCGACCACGATTTGCCCCAACATAAATAGGGTACTTAATAAAATGTACATTTTTATTTTCTGCTGGGTTAGGGGCCAAGATAGGGAAAACAATCTTTTGGTGTTTGTCTCCTGGAATAGGACCTATTACTAGGATATTTGGTTTTGTTGCGCTATAAGGAGAAATTGTCAATCCTTTAGTTTCTTCTTTTAGCTCTTCAGATAATCTATCTTTTGGAGCTAATGTGAATCCTTCAGGTAATATTAAAACGGCACCTACATTTAATGACCCTCTTGTACCATCACCTGTAACTTGTTTTACTGATAGATCATAAGGAATTTGTACTTCCGCTCCAAAAACCGTATCAGGCAATACGCCTTGTGGAACTTCAATTTCTACTGGTTTTTGTGCTAGGTGACAATTTGCACAAACAATTCTTCCTGTAGCTTCGCGAGGATTTTCATAAGCTTGTTGTGCAAATATTGGAAAAGCATTAGATAAATTTGGGCTAAATAAAGTTACTAATGCAGCTATAGCCAAAGCACTTTGTTTCAAACTTTTAGTTAAATTTAATAAATAATTATATTTCATTAGTCTCCGAACTGTTTCTTAAAATAGATGATTAGACGTCGTCAATACATATAGTTATACTTCTGTATTGTAGAAAGAAGAATTAACTCAGTAAAATAAAGTATTTAGAGTATTATTTACAATACTAGAATATAACTTATTTTATGGAGATAATTACACTTCATGTTAACATCAGAACTATGTAAAAGTTCTGTTTATATAGTTGATCTTGAAATCTTAAACAAGAACATTAACTTTAATATTTTAACTTAAAATTTAATGTTGTAATCAACATTTCTTCTACTTTTTTCCACTAGTAGAACAACTCCAGCACCTAAAAAGTATAAAACAATTACGATTGAAGACATAAGGATTTGAGTCAATGGATCCACGGAAGGAGTTAATACTGCCCCTACAATTGTAGACCCAAGAATTACATATCTCCATATAGATATCATTGTATCACCAGAAACAATACGCAATAAACCTAACATTATTTGTATGACTGGCAATTGAAAAGCTAGACCTGTGCTAAATAGTAGAATTAGAATAAATTCGAAATATTGTTCGAAAGACCAAAAAGGTTCTACAACTTCAGAGCCATAATTTATGAAGAAGTTTAGAGCTGCAGGAACTAATACAGAGTAGCCAAACATTAGACCAGATAAAAATAATGCAAGTGCACCAAAAATTATAGGTAAGATAGTCTTCCGTTCATCTTTTGTCATACCAGGTAAAACAAACAGCATAATTTGGTAAATGAGGAATGGGCTACTAATTAATAGACCTGTATAAGCTGCAACTTTTATTGAAGCAAAAAAATATTCACCAGGAGCAAACTGTAAAAACTTTATCCCTAGAGCGGGTTCTTGCAGAATTTTTACGATACTTTTCACACTAAACACGCATACTAAGATAGAACTTAATAGCACAGCTACGGACCAGAATGCTCTCTGACGTAGTTCTTCTAGATGATCTGAAAGAGACATTTCTGCATCATTCTGTTTAATATTTAAGCTGTATGGAATTAATAACTTTTTGTTTTGTCCCATATCTATTCTAAAATTAAAATTATTCAATACATTTATATATAAAAATACTCTTTTTCATAAATAAATACAGGTATATAAAAGCTTTTATATACCTGTATTTATTTTACATTGTAGAAGCTTGAACGCGAGCTCTAGCTTTACGTAAATTTTGCGTTGCTTCAATTTTTTCTTTACTAGTTTCAGCCTCGTTAAAACGAGCTGTCATAATTTCTAAATTTTTTTGTGCTTCCTCTTTATTAATTTTTGAGCCTTCTTCAGCTCCGTTCACTAAGATTGTTAATTCATCATTTTCAACCTCAGCAAATCCTCCCATTAAAACAACGGGAACCCAATCTTTGTCCACTCTTACTCTCATAACCCCTATATCTAGGGCAGTTAGTAGAGGTGCGTGTCCTTTCAAAATACCTAGTTGTCCAGTGCTACTTGGCAATATTACTTCTTCTGCATTTGAATCCCAAACGTTTCTATCTGGAGCTATGATGTTAACATGTAGAGACATTTTTACCTATCCTTTTAAGCTTTTTGCTTTACTAATAGCTTCATCGATATTACCAACAAGGTAGAAAGCTTGCTCTGGTAACTCATCCAATTCACCATTTAAAATCATATTGAAACCTTTTATACTATCTGCTAGAGATACATATTTTCCAGGGGATCCTGTAAACACTTCAGCAACAAAGAAAGGTTGAGACAAGAAACGTTCTATTTTTCTAGCTCTTGCAACTGTCTGTCTATCTTCTTCAGATAATTCATCTAACCCTAAAATTGCAATGATATCTTGAAGTTCTTTGTATCTTTGTAGTGTTTGTTTAACCGCTTGAGCTGTAGAATAATGAAGTTTTCCTACAATCTCGATTTGTAGCATTGTAGAAGTGGAATCTAGAGGATCTACAGCTGGGTAAATCCCTTTTGCTGCAAGGTTTCTAGATAACACAGTAGTTGCATCTAAGTGGGAGAATGTAGTTGCTGGAGCTGGATCTGTTAAATCATCTGCAGGAACATATACGGCTTGAATAGATGTAATAGAACCTTCTGTTGTGGAAGTGATTCTTTCTTGTAGAGCTCCCATTTCTGTCGCTAAAGTAGGTTGGTATCCTACTGCAGATGGCATACGTCCTAACAGTGCGGATACTTCAGAACCAGCTTGAACAAATCTGAATATGTTATCAATAAATAAGAGAACATCCTGTTTATTTATATCACGGAAATATTCTGCCATTGTTAAAGCTGTAAGACCCACTCTCATACGAGCTCCTGGTGGCTCATTCATTTGTCCGTACACTAATGCTACTTTAGATTCCCCTAAATTTTCTTCATTGATAACTTTAGACTCTTTCATTTCCATGTAAAGATCATTACCTTCACGAGTTCTTTCACCTACTCCACCAAATACTGATACTCCACCATGAGCTTTAGCAATATTATTAATCAATTCCATGATTAACACAGTTTTACCAACTCCTGCACCACCGAATAGACCAATTTTTCCTCCTCTTCTGTAAGGAGCTAACAAATCAACTACTTTGATTCCAGTTTCAAAGATTGATGGTTTTGTTTCTAACTCAGTAAAGGCAGGTGATGATCTATGAATAGGTAAAGTTTTTTCAACTTTAAGATCTCCCATATTATCTACGGCTTCTCCTAATACATTAAAAATTCTACCTAAAGTAGCTTTTCCTACAGGGACGCTAATAGCGCCTTCTGTGTCAACAACTGACATCCCTCTTTTTAAACCATCCGTAGATGTCATAGAAACAGCTCTAACTCTATTATTGCCAAGTAGCTGTTGTACTTCACAAGTTACAGCAGATTCTCCTTCCCCTATAATAATTGCGTTATAAATTTTTGGTAATTTTCCGTTAGGAAATTCTGCGTCTACTACAGGACCAATGATTTGAGTTATAAAACCAGCACTTGTTGCAGTTTTAACCATATTACTTTTAATTTCCTCAATAAAAATACACAATAATTGTTTCGTAATAAATTTCTAATTAGTACATATCATACTTCGAGATCAAAATTAAAACCTTGGCATCTTTGTAAATTTATAAATTTTTTTAAGGATTTTCACAAATATCTCAAGTCTTTAGAGAACCTTTTTTACGTTTGTAATTCTAACTATTTCTCACTGGAATCACTTAAAAACATCAGATGTTTTAGTATAAATTATCAGAAGACATCCTACCTGTTGTTTTAAGCCAATTCTGGGCTTCAATGTAATTATTTGGAGCCAATCGAATCGCTTGTTTCCAATATTCTGCAGCTTTGTCAAACATAGTTCGAGCTGTTTCTAAATCTTTTTTCTCTGAAGCTTTCACACCCTGGTAATGATAAATAACAGCTATGTTATTAATTGCTGGCGGCAATCTAGAATTTAAATCGAGCGCTTGATGATAATATTCCAATGCTTTTACGTATTCTCCATTACTAGCATATATTAATCCAATGTTATATAGGATGTAGCTTCGATCATAGGGATCCTCTTCTAATCTTAAAGCTTCATAATAATTTTCTAGAGCCTCAGCATATTCACCTTCTGACTGAGCTGACATTCCATCTCTATAATATGAGAAAGCTTCTTTTTCTTGCTTACTAGCTGGTAAGACTTTGAGAACAATATCCGCTAAAACAGTAAAAGTTTTATCAATAAAATTATCATTCTTTTGAAATCTAGGCATTATGATTAATTTTTTTTAAGTATAGTTCTTATATCTTCATGTTACTTTCTTTTATGAAAAGATATGTGATTTGTACTAATTTTCTGTACGATAGATAAATTTCTTTTGTATAATAATCCAGCGTATATGGATTGTAACACGCTTATCAGCATATTTTTAAACTATAAATTCAGTTTTATTTATTAAAATTTTAATTAATTAAAAATATTTTCATTTAATTTGAAACCAAATTGTACATTGTATATTTAGGAGAAAAACTTTGATTAAAAGTAGTCATCTTGATTTGAGAATAAAATCTCAATGCTTAGCCCTAAAATCTCTCTGTAGTGTTTATAAAATTAAGAAAAACAATTGTAGAATTTTTATGCAAATGGATTCTAAGTCTATACCTGAGGATATTCTTCAATTAACTTCACCAATGATTGTAGTTAATCTGCAGACTAGAAATCAATCTTTATTGTTCTCTTCTTTGCAAACTGATGTGCATCAAGGAATTTTAAGCTTGAATTTAAAGCCTTCGTTAAAAATAGATAAAAAAGTTAAGAAAAATGATAAAGATGACGATAGAGAGGTAGACCGAACAAATGCAAAACTCAAACTAAAGAAAAAAACACGGTCAAAAATCAATTTTGAAGAAGATTATGACTCTGTAAATGATTTATTTGAAAAGGTGGAAGATAGCGAAAACATTTCTTTACTATCTTTAGCTAGACCTAGCAAACCTACAAATCAGGACATAGCTCCTGTATCTTTTGTGGTTAAACAAAAAGGACAATTGCTTGCAAATCTTAAAAAAAAGAAGTCACATACATCTAATCAAAAAAAAGAACTAGAATCATTAGTTTCTGAAAAGCCAACTCAAATTAACCTAACTCAACCGTTAACAGTCCAAGAACTATCAGATTTGTTTTCTATTTCGAAAACTGACATTATTAAATCACTCTTCCTAAAAGGAATTCCTGTGACAGTAAATCAATTAATTGATACCTTAACTGCACAACGATTAGGACAGGAATTTGGAATAGAAGTCGTTGTAAACTCTCAAGAATTTTTCAACGAGAAAAAGTCTTTAGATTTAACAACTTCATTAATAGAAAATTTAGTTCCTAGATCTCCTATCGTAACTATTATGGGGCACGTGGATCACGGTAAAACTACTTTGTTAGATAAAATTAGAAAAACTCAAATTGCACAAAAAGAAGCTGGAGGAATAACTCAAAAAATTGGGGCTTATGAAGTAGTTGTTCGTCATAAAAATGAAGATAAAACACTAGTCTTTTTAGATACGCCTGGACATGCGGCATTTTCAGGTATGAGATCACGTGGGGTCTCAATTACGGACATTGCTGTTTTGGTGGTTGCTGCGGACGATGGAGTAAAGCAACAAACCATCGAAGCTATAAAACAAATTCAAACTTCTAACGTGCCTATCATAGTTGCGATAAATAAAATAGATAAGGAAGATGCAAATGTAGATAATATCAAAGAAGAATTGGCAAAATATAATTTAATCTCTGAGGATTGGGGTGGTGAGACTCTTATGGTCCCAATCAGTGCTATGCAAGGTACAAATATAGACACTTTGTTAGAGATGATTCTGCTTTTATCAGACATGATGAATTTACAGGCTGATCCTAATGCACTATCTGAAGGTATGGTGATAGAATCCAATTTGGATCGAGCAAAGGGTGCGGTTGCATCTGTTCTGGTACAAAATGGAACATTACGTGTAGGAAATATTTTACAAATTGGTGGTAATCTTGCTAAAATAAGGGGAATGTTAAACTCTGCAGGAGAAAATATCAAAGAAGCTGGGCCATCTTCCCCTGTCTTAATTTGGGGATTATCCAAAGTCCCATCCGTGGGTGATACTTTTACTACATTTAAAGATGAGAAAGATGCAAAACTTTATATAGCTACTACTCCAAGTTTAAATAAAGCCTCTACAAGTTCTTTTCCTCAATTGTCAGAAAATTATGCTGTTTCTGATTCTGAGAACAAATCAAGAATAAATGTCATTATTAAAACTGATACCCAAGGATCTGCTGAAGCTATAGCTACTAGTTTAAATAAAATAAATGATTCGAAAGTCCAGATTAGAATTTTATATTCGTGTGCTGGGGAGATCACAGAAACTGACGTAGAATTTGCCTCAACAAGTTCTGCTGCATTATTTGCTTTTAATACTACAGCGGCTACTGGTGCATTGAAATCAGCCAAGACTCTAGGTGTAGCTATCAAAGAATTTAACGTTATATACGATTTGTTTGATTTTATTCAATCTTTAATCGATTCCTTGGTGGGACCCCAATACGAAGAAAGGTTTATAGGGATGGCCTCAGTTAAAACTGTGTTTCCTTTAGCAAAGAGTTTTGTTGCCGGTTCTTTTGTATTGGAAGGAAAAATTACAAAATCTTCCTTTATTCATGTACTACGTGACAACGATATTTTATATAAAGGATTAATTGATTCTCTGAAAAAAGTAAAAGAAAATGTTCTAGAAGTTACAGTGGATTCAGAGTGTGGTATTTTTGTCTCAGAGTTTGATGCATGGAAACAAGGAGATATGATAAAAGCATTTGAATTAATTCCAAAAAAAAAGAGTACATTCTAAAATAAGTTAATTAAACAGGAATTTTAGAATGTATTAGGTTTATATGTCTCGACTAACAAAAGGTAAAAGGGCAAGAATTCTTGCTCTTTTTACTGCTTTTGTTAGTTTAGTTTGTTGCTTTGTAGTTAGACCAGTTACTCTACGCGGTAAAATTTTTCCTTGCTCAGTTAAGAATTTACTTAGTAACTCAACATCTTTATAATCTAAGGCATCCGTTGTTTTTAAAGGAGAAAGTCTTCGTCTGTAAATTGCCATATAGTTTAAATTTTATTTAATTTCTTTAAAAACTTCGTGTTTTTGGGATAGAGGACAATATTTTTTTATTTCAAGTCTATTTGGAGTGTTACGTCTGTTTTTTGTCGTTGTATATCGGTAAACGCCTGAAGAAGTTTTACACTCTAGAGTTATAACTATTCTTACACCTTTGCTTTTTGCCATCTTTTTTCCACAGTATATTTTTTTATTTATCCGAATTAGAGGACAGGTTTTATTGTAATGGAATTTTAAGATTAATCATATGAATTCTCTATATTTTGTAACCTTGAGAAGTCATTAAACCTAATTTTTTAAGTTTCAAAATACACTCATTACCTAAGACAAGGTAAAAAATAAAAATGTGTTGTATTCTTAAAAATACATAGAAAACCGCTATCTTTGAGAAAAAGATAACTATTGGGTAGAGTACTGTTACTTTGAAATGAAGTTTATACTCTTCAAATAAAGAACCTGGAAAAACTTCTTGATAATAAAAAAGTTTAGAAAAGACAGCTATATATAAAAAATAAAAGGTTCTAATAGGAATATTCTTCTGTGCTATAATCCGTATCGAAATCAACACTTTTTAGAGAAAAGATATATTAATTTTAAGATATAAAATTCAGGAGAATCCAGTGGCCAACACAAAATCAGCGTATAAGAGAATAGAAATTGCAGAAAGAAATAGATTACGTAATAAAGCGTATAAATCTACTGTAAAAACATTAATAAAAAAGACCCTTATTTCTATTAGTACTTTAACGAAAGAAAATCTAACTTCTGTCTTAGATTTAATGGCATTAAGTTATAGCAAAATAGATAAGGCTGTACAAAAGGGAGTCTTACATTCAAATAATGGAAACTCAAAAAAATCATCATTAGCTAAATCTTTTAAAAAATACGAATCTGTGTTACAAAAATAATTCAATTTCAACTATGTTTTAGATATCAATACTACGTACGAGTCGGTGATCTTATCACTGACTTTTACAATCTCTGTGATTTAATCGCAAATTAAAATTTCAATACATTTCTCGGATTCATTTCATAATTCATTACTATCGTGTAGATAAGTTATTTTACTCTTTAGAAAACATATTATAGGAGATAAGACGTTTATGGCTAGCACTAAACTTTCTACTTTTATCTTGCCTGATTTAGTAGAAATTCAACGTGCAAGTTTTTGCTGGTTTTTGGAAGAAGGACTTTCGGAAGAAATAAAGAGTTTTTCGCCAATTACAGACTATACAGGAAACTTAGAGTTACATTTCTTTGGAGATCAATATAAACTAAAATGTCCTAAGTATAGTGTTACTGAATCAAAGAGACGTGACTCTACTTACTCAGTCCAAGTTTATGTACCTGCACGCTTAATAAATAAAGATACTGGAGTGATTAAAGAGCAAGAAGTTTTTGTAGGAGATTTGCCTTTAATGACTGATCGGGGGACATTTGTTATTAATGGGGCTGAAAGAGTAATTGTAAATCAGATTGTTAGAAGTCCAGGCATATATTATAAATCTGAAACTGATAAGCAAGGAAGAAGAACCTACAGTGGTAGTTTAATATCAAACCGGGGTGCGTGGGTTAAGTTTGAAACTGATCGGAATGATTTGGTATGGGTAAGAGTAGATAAAACAAGAAAAATTCCTGCCCATGTATTCCTCAAAGCTATGGGACTTAGTGATAGTGATATCTATAATGGACTACGTCATCCTGAGTATCTTAAAAAAACATTTCGAGTAGAGGGAAATTATACAACGGAAGAAGCTTTAATACAAATGTATACGAAGCTTAGACCGGGTGAGCCATCTACAGTAAATGGTGGTCAACAAATATTATATTCAAGATTTTTTGACCCTAAGAGGTATGATCTAGGTAAAGTTGGACGCTACAAGTTAAATAAAAAATTAAATTTAACTATCCCTGAAAACATTAGAGTTTTAACTCCACAAGATACGCTTGCAGCTATAGATTATCTAATAAATTTGAAGTTTGATGTTGGTGATATTGATGACATAGATCATTTAGGTAATAGAAGAGTTCGATCTGTTGGAGAGCTTTTGCAAAATCAAGTTCGAATTGGTCTAAATAGATTGGAACGAATTATTCGAGAAAGAATGACTATATGTGATGTACATTCTTTGACCCCTAATACGTTGGTAAATCCAAAACCTATTATAGCTTCTATAAGAGAATTTTTTGGATCTAGTCAGCTTTCTCAATTCATGGACCAAACTAACCCACTTGCTGAATTAACCCATAAAAGAAGGGTTAGTGCTTTGGGACCCGGAGGTTTAAGTCGGGATAGAGCAGGTTTTGCCGTTAGAGATATTCATCCAAGTCATTATGGAAGAATCTGTCCAATTGAAACTCCAGAAGGTCCAAATGCTGGGTTAATTGGTGTTTTAGCTACGCATGCACGAATTAATTCTTACGGTTTTATCGAAACTCCTTTCTATAAAGTTATGAAAGGTAGAACTATTTTAGAATCGGAAGCCAGTTACTTAACCGCAGATCAAGAAGATGATTTTCGTATTGCTCCAGGAGATATATCTCTAGATCAAGATGGCTATTTACAAAAAGATATTATACCTGTTCGATATCGACAAGAATTTACTACGACTTCTACAAGCCAAGTAGATTACAGAGCTGTATCACCGATCCAAGTAATTTCAATTGCAACTTCTCTAATACCATTCTTAGAGCATGACGATGCCAATAGAGCTCTGATGGGCTCTAACATGCAAAGACAAGCTGTCCCATTATTGTATCCGGAGAGTCCTCTTATAGGAACAGGTCTAGAAGCACAGGCCGCTAGAGATTCTGGTATGGTAACAGTCAGTATCTCTGATGGACGAGTAAGTTATGTTTCAGCAGATAGGATCTGTATTACAGATTTAGAAGGTAAAGAAATTTTTTATTATCTACAAAAGTATCAACGATCTAATCAAGATACATGCGTGAATCAAAGGCCACTAGTCTGGTTAGGAGAAAATGTAACCTCTGGACAAGTCATTGCTGATGGAGCTGCTACTGAAGGGGGAGAGTTAGCACTAGGTCAAAATATTTTGGTAGCTTATCTTCCATGGGAAGGTTATAACTACGAGGATGCTTTTTTGATTAGTGAAAGACTAGTGTATAACGATGTCTACACATCTGTTCATATAGAAAAATATGAAATAGAGGCAAGGCAAACTAAATTAGGCTCTGAAGAAATAACACGGGAAATCCCAAATGTTAGTGATTACTCATTAAGAAAGCTAGATGATAACGGAATTATTTTAATAGGGTCGTGGGTAGAATCAGGTGACATTTTGATTGGAAAGGTGACACCGAAAGGTGAATCTGACCAACCTCCAGAGGGAAAGTTGCTGCGTGCAATTTTTGGTGAGAAAACTAGAGACGTAAGAGATAGTTCATTAAGAGTTCCTAACGGTGGTAGAGGACGAGTTTTAGACGTACGCATTTTTACAAGAGAGAAGGGAGATGAGCTACCTACAGGAGCAAATATAGTGATAAGAGTCTATGTTGCTCAAAGTAGAAAAATTCAAGTAGGTGATAAAATGGCAGGCCGCCATGGAAATAAAGGAATTATATCTAAAATTTTACCTAGACAGGACATGCCATATTTACCCGATGGTACACCAGTAGATATTGTTTTAAATCCCCTAGGTGTACCGTCGAGAATGAATGTTGGGCAAATATTCGAATGTTTATTGGGTTTAGCTGCAGAGAATCTAAACAAACGTTTTAAAATTATACCTTTTGACGAGATGTACGGTGCTGAAGCATCGAGGATTTTAGTTAACGATAAATTAATGAAAGCCAAAACATCTACTTCTAAAAATTGGTTATTCGATTTAAACCATCCAGGAAAGATGACTATCTTTGATGGTCGAACTGGAGAAAAGTTTGATAACCCAGTAACAGTTGGAATTTCCTACATGTTAAAGTTAGTTCACTTAGTAGATGATAAAATTCATGCTCGTTCGACAGGACCTTACTCTTTAGTTACCCAACAACCTTTAGGAGGTAAAGCTCAACATGGAGGACAAAGGTTAGGTGAAATGGAGGTATGGGCTCTAGAAGCTTTTGGAGCTTCCTATACTCTGCAAGAACTCTTAACTGTTAAATCAGATGATATGCAGGGACGAAATGAAACATTGAATGCAATTGTTAAAGGAAAGCCTATCCCTAGGCCTGGAACTCCTGAATCCTTTAAAGTACTCATGCGTGAACTACAATCTTTAGGGCTAGATATTGGAGCTTATAAAATTGAAAATTTACCTGATGGGCAAACTCGTGGGATAGAAGTAGATTTAATGTCAAATTCCAGCATAAGACGGTCTAGCTCTCGTCCTGTATATGAGTCTATTCTTCGTGAGAATTTAGAAAGTTCATTCCTGTAAGTTTTATTTGAAGTTATTAAAAATCTATAATCAACACGTCGGAGACTCTTTATGCCGAAGTTAGAACAATATTTCGATTACGTTAAGATTAATCTCGCTTCTCCTGAACGAATAAAGAAATGGGGTCAACGTACATTGCCAAACGGAGAGATTATAGGCGAGGTGACAAAGCCAGAAACTATAAACTATAGAACTTTAAAACCAGAAATGGATGGCCTCTTTTGCGAGCGAATTTTTGGTCCAGTAAAAGATTGGGAATGCCACTGTGGAAAATATAAGAGGGTTAGGTATAAAGGAATTATCTGTGAACGATGTGGAGTTGAAGTTGCAGAGTCTAAAGTTAGAAGGCATAGAATGGGTTATGTCGAGCTAGCAGCTCCTGTAACTCATGTATGGTATTTGAAAGGTTCTCCAAGTTACATTTCATTATTATTAGATATCCCCCTTAAAGACGTTGAACAAATCGTTTATTTTAATTCTTATGTAGTTACTAGACCAGGAAATTGTCATTCCTTAAATTATAAAAAACTACTTAGTGAAGATGAATGGATTGAAATTGAAGATCAATTGTATCAAGAAGATTCTAACTTATATGGAGTTGAAGTTGGTATAGGTGCTGAAGCTATTCAAAAATTACTTAAAGACATTGACTTAGAAGTTGAAGCTGAAAGTTTACGGGAAGAAGTTTTATCCACAAAAGGTACAAAGAAAGATAAAGCTATCAAACGATTACGTGTACTGGATAATTTTATCGCTACCCGATCTGATCCTTCTTGGATGGTACTGACAGTTCTACCTATAATACCTCCTGATTTGAGGCCTATGGTTCAATTGGATGGAGGTCGTTTTGCAACTTCTGATTTAAATGACTTATATAGAAGGGTTATTAACAGAAATAACAGGCTACGTAGATTACAAGAAATTTTAGCCCCAGAAATTATCATTCGCAATGAAAAACGGATGTTACAAGAATCAGTAGATGCTCTAATTGACAATGGAAGGCGCGGTCGAGTTGTTGTTGGAGCTAACAATAGACCTTTGAAATCTTTATCAGATATTATCGAAGGGAAACAAGGTAGATTTAGACAAAATTTACTTGGAAAACGAGTTGACTACTCCGGTAGATCCGTAATTGTAGTTGGACCACAACTGCAGTTAAATCAATGTGGATTACCAAGAGAAATGGCATTAGAATTATTTCAACCTTTTGTTATTCATAGACTAATACAACAAGGTTTGGTAAATAATATCAAAGCAGCAAAAAAAATGATCCAAAAGAACGATAGCTTAGTGTGGAATGTTCTGGAAGAAGTTATCCAGGGACATCCTGTACTTCTAAATAGAGCGCCAACTTTACATAGACTAGGTATCCAAGCTTTTGAGCCTCTTTTGGTCGAAGGTAGAGCAATAAAGTTACACCCTCTAGTATGCCCCGCTTTTAACGCTGACTTCGATGGAGACCAGATGGCAGTTCATATACCTTTATCACTAGAAGCTCAAGCTGAAGCTAGACTATTAATGCTTGCACCATATAATTTCTTGTCTCCAGCAACAGGAGAACCAATTATTATGCCAAGTCAGGATATGGTTTTAGGGTGTTACTACCTAACTGCACATAATCCATCTCAGCAAACTAAATATCCTCACTACTTCTCAACTTTAGATGATTGTTTGATGGCATATGAGCAACATTTGATACCATTACATGCTTATATATGGGTTCGGTTTAACGATATAGTCGATGATGATTCTGAATTAGTAAAAGTGGGAAGCTCAGATCCCGATTCTAGTATCGAAATTTTTTCAAATAGAGTGATTCGGAAAGATATTCATAATGACATCATAGTGCAATATATTTTAACTACACCAGGCAGAATTATCTTAAATAAAATCTTACAGGATTCCTTAACTTTCTCTACCTAGAACTACATTAATTTTCATGAGTAAAAAGATGAAAGAAAAATATTTGTTTCTACCTCCTAAACCAAAATTTACTAATAAGATTATTGATAAAAAAGAGCTAAAAAAGTTAATGGCGTGGGCTTTTAGTAATTATGGGACTGGGAGAGCCTCCTACATGGCTGACAGACTAAAAGAATTGGGTTTTCACTACGCTACGAAGGCTGGTATTTCACTAAGTGTTGAAGACTTAAGAGTTCCCCCAACGAAAAGAGATTTATTACACAAAACAAATGAAGAAATTAAATTTACAGAGCAGAGGTATGGTCGTGGTGAAATCACTGCAGTGGAAAGATTTCAAAAAGTAATAGATACCTGGAATAACTCAAGTGAGTCTTTAAAAGATGAAGTTATCAAATACTTTAAAGAGACAGACCCTCTTAATCCTGTATATATAATGGCATTTTCAGGTGCCAGAGGAAATATTTCTCAAGTAAAACAACTTGTAGGTATGCGAGGACTTATGTCAGATCCTCATGGACAAATCATTGATTTACCTATCAAAAGTAATTTTAGAGAAGGGTTAACTGTTACAGAATATGTAATTTCTTGTTATGGAGCCAGGAAAGGTCTAGTAGATACAGCATTAAGAACTGCAGATTCAGGTTATTTGACACGCCGGTTAGTGGACGTTGCACAAGATATTATCATAAGAGAGGTAGATTGCGGCACTACTCGAGGAATTATTTTAAAAGATATGATGGACAAAAATAAGGTTTTAATTCCTTTAGAGAATCGTCTTCTTGGGCGCGTCCTATTTGAAACATTATATACTCCAGATAGTTCAGAAATAATAGCTCATATAAATCAAGATCTAGATTCTGTAGCATCTAAACAGATTATAGATGCAGGTATTCGATCGGTATCTGTTAGATCGCCTTTAACATGTGAATCATCTAGATCTGTCTGTCAATTTTGTTACGGTTGGAGCCTTGCCCATGGATCACTAGTAGACTTAGGTGAAGCTGTTGGAATAATCGCAGCTCAATCTATTGGTGAGCCCGGAACTCAATTAACCATGCGAACGTTTCACACAGGAGGAGTTTTTACAGGGGAATTAGCTGAACAGATTCGAGCTCCATTTAATGGGGTTTTGCGATTCCCTCAATCTATTAGAGCCAAACCCACTAGGACAAGACATGGGGAAGAAGCTTTAATTTTAGAAGAAAGTGTGAAAATAGATTTATACAGCTACAATGCTACGAAGTCAAAGATGGAACTTAAACAAGGCACCATCTTATTTATAAGTGATTCGGAAGAATTTCGAGATACACAAGTGATTGGAGAGATTAGTGCTAGAGGAAACCTTATAACAGAGAGAGTTACGAAGGATTTACCAAGTACAGTTTCTGGTGAAGTCTACTTTTCAGATCTTTTTATTGAAGAAAAAGTAGATAGGCAAGGGAATATTACTTTAACAACCTCCCAGGGGGGATTAATTTGGATTCTGGCAGGGGACGTTTATAATATTCCGACGAATGCGGAAGTCACAGTGATACCAGACCAAGTAGTACAAAAAAATGATATTCTAGCTACAACAGAAATAATCAGTGATTATGGGGGAACAGTTAGATTAGTACCAAATATACAAGATGAAATACAAATTATAACTGCTTCAACCTGTGTCGAAAACTCCTACGTCGGAGTGAATAAAGATTCTAACAGTCCTGAAACTCCTTATTTTCTTGAACTTGAAGATGGTAAAAGATTTTTAATGCATTGCTCCCCAGGTAATAAGATTACGAATTCACAAACTATAGCCGAACTAATCGATAGTTCTTACACAACATCTACAGGTGGTTTTATCATATATTCTAACTCTGATAGTTGCAAGATAACAAAACATAAACGAGGCTATGAAGTTGTTGAAGACGTAGCCCTATACTGGATTCCTGAAGAAACACACGAAATTAATAAAGATATTTCATTATTAATGGTTAATGACGGTGAAATGGTATTAGAAAACCGTGAACTCATTAAAGATCTTTTTAGTATAAGTTCAGGATTCTTATCTGTAATGGAAGAAAATGGAATCGTAAAAGAAATTAGTATAAAACCCGGTTATTTATACCCAGTAAGAGATACTTCTACCACTATTTTTGAAACTAGAATTTATGAAGCAGGTGAAGAAATCTATAAAGATTTTAAAGTATTATCCACTTCTTTTATCGAAATAGTAGAAAGTGATTCAGGAAAATTTCTCTTAATTCGACCAGTTATTGAATATAAAGTTACACAAAATCATCCGTACTTAAAACAAATATTAACACATGACACTCATACAATTCTTCAAATTGATGTAGTACAAAGAATCCTTGTTCGAGATGGAGAAAAAATTAAGTCATCTTCCCCAGTTAACCTTCTGAAAACCTACTTAGTTTTAAATATAATCTCGGATTTACCCCATTTGTCAGCTGATGTAGAGTTTATACCCTTGGACAAAGAAGATTACTGCCAGTTAAAGTTGATTGTTTTAGAGAGTTTATCTATTCGTAAGGATACTTTTGGAGAATTGAACAAAGGCTTCACAATGAGCCAGTTTACTGTCAACGATGGTGATAAAATAACTGCTGGGACTAGAGTAGCTCAGACTAAATTACTATGTAGATCAGGTGGAGAAGTAAAAAGTATTTATGTTAATAATCGATCCACTCGAAATATATTAATTTATACAGAGGGAAATAAGAAAATAATACCCATACCTGGCAAAACGTCTCAAGTTTCAAAGGGAGATTTAGTTCGTTATGGAGACCAAATCGCTGAAGGGGTAATTGCCTCTGATTCAGGGCAAATCATCGAATTAACCAGTAACGAAATTACAATTAGGTCTGGGAGACCCTATCTAGTATCATCAGGAGCAATCCTTCAAGTAAATCACCTTGATTTAATACAAAGAGGAGATGTTTTAGCTATTCTTGTCTTTGAGAGATCAAAAACGGGGGACATTGTCCAAGGTTTACCTAGAATTGAAGAGATTTTAGAAGCGCGAAAACCCAAAGAACCCTGTAGGTTAGCCCAAAGACCTGGACGACTTAAACTAAACTATAATTCAGATGATACGAGTATCGTAAAAATTACTGAAACTAATGGCTACATAAGCGAATATGCTTTGCAGTCATCCCAAAAATTTATTGTCTCTAATGGAGATTGTTTAGCATTAGCGGATCCCTTGACTGATGGAGCACCTAATCCTCACGAAATGTTAGGGATATTTTTTAATTTTTATAAGAATATTTTAAGTCTATACGAAGCTGCCAAACTTAGCTTGCAAAAGGTCCAGATTTACCTAGTTAATGAAGTTCAAAATGTGTATCAATCCCAGAATGTAGACATATCAGATAAACATATAGAAGTTATAGTTAGACAAATGACCTCTAAAGTTCGTGTAGAAGATGGAGGTGACACAACTCTTTTACCAGGTGAACTTGTAGAACTACAACAGATAGAGAACATCAATGAAGCAATGTTATTAACGAAGGGTCTTCCTGCCACATACTCACCAGTTTTATTGGGGATTACTAAATCTTCATTAAATACTGATAGTTTTATTTCAGCTGCAAGTTTCCAAGAAACTACAAGAGTTCTAACAGAAGCAGCTATTGAAGGGAAAGCAGATTGGTTACGAGGTCTAAAAGAAAACGTGATTATAGGTAGACTTATTCCAGCTGGTACCGGATTTAACTCTTACACAGAGAATGTTAAAACCAGTCATTTCGATAAAGCATCTATTTTGAATGTCTACGACTCTCCTTCTCATGAAAATGAAAACAAATTAAATATTCACCCTCTAATACTTGACGATAATGCTGCAAAGAACTATTCTTTCACTGAGAATGAGAATCTTGCTATGATTCATGACGACATACTAAATTAAAAATTCATACCTTAAATTCCAGGTAAAAATATCATCTATATTTTGTGCAACCTAAAATTATATATACAAGGAGCTTTACATCATGGCGGTTGTTACTTTAGCTGAATTATTAGAAGCAGGTGTTCACTTTGGTCACCAAGCACGAAGATGGAATCCTAAAATGTTTCCTTATATATATGCTGAACGAAATGGGATTCATATTATTGATCTTGTCCAAACTTCTCAATTATTGACAAACGCATGTGAATTCGTTCGCAAATCCTCTCAAGAAGGTAAAAAGTTTCTTTTTGTCGGTACTAAACGCCAAGCTGCGAGTGTTGTTTGTCAAGAAGCTGAACGATGTGGTGCGAATTATGTTAATCAACGCTGGTTAGGAGGAATTTTAACTAATTGGTTCACTATAAAAACTCGAGTAGAAAGATTAAAAGATTTGGAACAAAAGGAAGAGAGTGGCTATTTAGATCAGTTACCTAAAAAAGAAGCCGCATCAATACGTAGAGAACTTGAGAAATTACGCAAAAATCTAAATGGTATAAAAACTATGAAACGTTTGCCCGATCTTGTTGTAATAATTGACCAAAAAAGAGAAAGTACAGCAATTCAAGAATGTATCAAATTAAAAATACCTGTTATCTCTATCCTTGATACTAACTGTGATCCAGATCTAACAGATATTCCAATCCCAGCAAATGATGATGCTATAAGATCCATAAAACTAATTTTAGGAAAGTTAGCTGATTCAATTTATGAAGGAAGCAATGGTAATATCACATCAGAGGAAATTCAAATTCAAGGAGTGTAAAAAATATTTATTATATTGGGAGAAACATTATGGGAATTGAAATATCTGCACAAACTGTAAAAGAATTACGTGAGAAAACTTCAGCAGGAATGATGGATTGCAAAAAAGCTTTGCAAGATTCCAATGGAGATATGTCGAAAGCTATGGAAACTTTACGACAAAAAGGCTTAGCATCTGCTACAAAAAAGACAAGTAGAATTGCAACTGAAGGAGTTGTAGAATGCTACATTCATATGGGTGGAAAGTTAGGTGTCATGGTAGAAGTGAATTGTGAAACGGACTTTGTTGCACGGAGACCTGAATTTCAAGAGCTTGCAAAAAACATAGCCATGCAAATTGCAGCATCACCTCTAGTAGACTACATTAGTTTACAAAGTATACCACCTAGTATAGTGGATAAAGAAAAAGAAACTGAATCTTCTAAAGAAGATTTAGCTAAAAAGCCCAAAGAGATAAAAGACAAAATTGTTGAAGGTAGAATACAAAAACGTCTAAAAGAAATGACGTTACTAGATCAATTTTTTATCCGAGATTCGTCTATAACTATTGATGAACTAATCAAACAAAATATATCAAAATTAGGAGAAAACATCCAGGTAAGACGTTTTGAACGTTTTGTATTAGGTGAAGGTCTTCAAAAAAAACAAGAGAATTTCAGTGAAGAAGTTGAAAAAATGATAAAAAAATAAAAACCTATTAAGCTATTACTTTTATATTATCAAAGTTATAGCGACTTGTTTTAATGTTCGCTAGTTTAAAGGTGCTTAAATTTTACCTTGTAGACTCTACAAAGATTATTTTATGACTTGGTAAATCTATTTCCTTTTTCGGCAAGTAAGTAACTATAAGTAATTTTCAATTTACAGCAGTCTAAATTTCAAAGGTATAATTTATGTGTGTGGAAGATTTCCACTACTTACAGTTATATAGACACTTTATAAAAATTCTACCCGATTATGTATCAAGAAAATTTTTATAGTTTTATCAGTTCTTATTTATTATCAGAAATTGAAGTTGGAACACATCTTTATTGGGAAGTACTGGGACTAAAAGTTCATGGGCAAACAATTTTGATGTCCTGGTTTGTAATATCAGTATTATTGATATTCGCAGTGGTTGGGACTCGAAACCTTAAGCAAATCCCACAAGGCATTCAAAACTTTATGGAATATGCATATGAATTCTTACAAGACATAGCTAAAAACCAAATTGGGGAACATAACTATAGACCTTGGGTTCCATATGTAAGTACTGTCTTTCTATTCATCTTTGTTTCCAACTGGTCAGGGGCATTAATACCACTTAAATTAATTCACTTACCTAGTGGCGAACTTGCTGCACCAACAAATGATATTAACACAACAGTTGCGCTAGCATTATTAACATCTTTGTCTTACTTTTATGGTGGGATAAGTAAAAAAGGGTTGAACTATTTTGGTCGTTATGTGCAACCTACACCTATCTTACTTCCAATTAACGTTTTAAAGGATTTTACTAAACCCTTATCACTAAGTTTCCGTCTCTTTGGTAATATCTTAGCAGACGAACTTGTAGTATCCGTATTTGCCTTACTTGTACCTATTTTTATACCATTGCCAGTAATGACATTAGGGTTATTTGCTAGTTCCGTACAAGCTTTAATATTTTCTACTTTATCTGCTGCTTACATAGGTGAAGCTGTAGAAGAACATGGTCATCATTAAAGATGGTACTGCAATCATTGATTTCTCAATTATTGTAAAATATTAATTATCTAAGATTTTAAAACTCGAATCTAAAATACTTTAATCTTAAAATTATAAAAAAATTTTTAATACTATATTTATGAACCCAATCGTATCTGCTGCTTCTGTAGTTGCTTCTGGTCTTGCTGTAGGTTTAGCTGCAATTGGTCCTGGTATTGGTCAAGGGTCTGCAGCAGCTCAAGCTGTTGAAGGTATAGCTCGTCAACCTGAAGCTGAAGGTAGAATTCGTGGTACGCTTCTACTATCTCTAGCTTTCATGGAATCTTTAACTATCTATGGATTAGTTGTTGCACTAGCACTACTATTCGCTAACCCATTCACTGCTTAAGAATTACAAGTAATATATTTTTCGGTAAACTTAACTACTTTAATCAGTAGTTAAGCAAATCCCTAAGATACTTTTTTAAGGGTCTATTAGAAAACACAACAACAATGACAAATTCCTTATTCTCGTTAGCTTTACAATCAGTTAGTACAGAATCAGAAGGTGGCTTGTTTGATTTTAACGCTACATTGCCTCTAATGGCAATCCAAATACTTCTGTTAATGGTGGCTCTTAACCTAATATTTTATAAACCAATAGGACAAGTGTTAGATGAACGAGATGAATCTATACGTAAACAGCTAACTGAAGCATCTGAACTGCTTATGAAAGCTGAAAGTATTACAAAACAATACGAACTAGATTTAGCTCAAGAGAGAAGAGAAGCTCAAACAATTATAACTTCGGCTCAAAAAGGAGCACAAGAAATAGTTGCTATGGAGATTAAACAAGCTCAAAAAGACACAGAGCAATTAGTTACAGAGGCCACAAACCAATTAAACTCCCAAAAAGAAAAAGCACTTAAAGCCTTAGAAGAACAGGTTAATACATTAAGTGAACAAATAAAAAATAAACTTATAAGTAAACAACTGATCTCATAAAAGTTTGTTTATCTACCAAAAATTATTACGTAGTTTAGAATTATGGACATTATTGGGAACTTTCTATTAATTAGCTCTATTGCGGAAGCTGAGTTAACATCTGCTTCATCAAAAGGTTTCGGCTTTAATTCCAATTTCTTAGAGGCTAATGTTATAAACATTGCTATCTTAGCATCTGGAGTATTTTATTTAGGTCGTAACTTCTTATCATCTGCTCTAGAATTAAGACAACAAAAAATCACTGAAGCTATTAACGAAGCTGAAGAAAGATTGCAACAAGCTAGCATTAGACTTGCTGAATCCGAAAAGCAAATGGCTCAAGCAAAAATAGTTATCGAACAAATAAAAAAAGAAGCTGAAAGCACTGCTAGAAAAGTAAAAGAAACTATTTTAGCTCAAGGAAAATTAGATATTGAAAGATTAACTAATAGTGGTAAAAGTAGTATTGAGAAAGCAGAAATACAAATAAAAAAACAAATTCAGCAACATATAACTAACTTAGCATTAAAAAGAGTTACATCTCAACTTCAAGATTTTATGACTCCTACTGTGCAATCTAAACTTATAGATTCAAATATCTCTCAATTAGGAGGTCAGATATGAGCTCTAAAAATGTAAAAATCGCACAGCCGTATGCAGAAGCTTTCCTGGAATTATCCAGCAAAGGATCTTTAGATAGTGTTATTAATGACCTTAATTGTGTATCCTCAAGCGTTTCTGGATCGGCAGAATTAAAAACATTATTATCTAACCCTCTGATTAACTCTCAGACGAAAAAGAATGTAGTTAAATCTGTATTCAATGACAAAATTGACAACAATACCTTGAAGTTTTTGCTAGTGTTGTGTGATCGAGGTCGTATCTCTTATCTAGAACCTATTGTAAATAAAGCATTGGAACTAGCTTATAAGGCTGCTTCTATAGAAACAGTAAAAGTTATGTCTTCTGTACCATTTACATCTACTCAGCAAGAAGCGCTGATTTCTAAACTGAAAAAAATGACTGGAGCTGATCAGATTAGACTAGATATCACTACTAATTCTAGTTTAATAGGCGGTTTTGTTGTTCAAGTAGGTTCCAAAATAATTGATACAAGCCTTCAAGGACAATTAAAACAATTATCATCCTATCTGGGTTCTTCAGCATTTTAGTACTAGTTCTTGTACACTTTTTCTTTATAATACGAATTTTATATTAACACTAGTCACATACTGATATGGTAAACATTAGACCTGATGAAATTAGCAGCATAATACGTCAACAAATTGATAAATACGATCAAGGAGTTCAAGTAGCAAATGTAGGTACCGTTTTACAAATTGGGGATGGTATAGCTCGTGTATACGGTTTAGACCAAGTAATGGCAGGAGAATTGTTAGAGTTTGAAGACAAAACAATTGGTATTGCACTAAATCTTGAAAGTGATAACGTTGGTGTGGTTATCATGGGAGAAGGCCGAGATATTTTAGAAGGTAGCTCAGTAAAAGCGACAGGTAAAATATCACAAGTTCCAGTAGGAAAAGGGTATCTTGGAAGAGTTGTGAACGCTCTTGGCCGTCCTATTGACGGAAAAGGCGATATAGCTACTACTGAGACTCGTCTAATAGAATCAGTTGCACCAGGTATTATCTCTCGTAAATCAGTATGTGAACCTATTCAAACAGGTATTACAGCTATCGATTCCATGATTCCAATTGGTCGTGGTCAACGAGAGCTTATTATTGGGGATCGACAAACTGGAAAAACATCAGTGGCGATTGACACAATCATTAACCAAAAATCTGAAAACGTTGTGTGCGTTTATGTTGCTATAGGTCAACGAGCTGCTTCAATCTCTTCAGTTGTAACAGCTCTTGAAGAGCGTGGTGCTCTTGATTACACAGTTATTGTCTCTGCATGTGCCGATGATCCTGCGGCTCTTCAATATATAGCTCCATATACAGGAGCAGCTATTGCTGAGTACTTCATGTATCAAGGACAAGCTACTCTTGTTATTTATGATGATTTATCTAAACAGGCAGCTGCATACAGACAAATGTCACTTCTATTAAGAAGACCACCAGGTAGAGAAGCATATCCTGGGGATGTTTTCTATTTACACTCTAGACTCTTAGAAAGAGCAGCTAAACTAAGTGATAAATTAGGTAGTGGAAGTATGACTGCTTTACCTATTATTGAAACTCAAGCAGGCGATGTATCTGCGTATATCCCAACTAATGTAATTTCAATTACTGATGGACAAATTTTCTTATCTGGAGACCTATTCAATGCAGGTATTAGACCTGCAATAAATGTTGGTATCTCTGTATCCCGTGTAGGTTCTGCAGCTCAAATTAAAGCTATGAAAAAAGTTGCTGGTAAACTTAAACTTGAGCTAGCTCAGTTTGCTGAGTTAGAAGCGTTTTCTCAATTTGCTTCTGACCTAGATCAAGCTACAAGAAATCAACTAGCTCGAGGCCAAAGATTACGTGAGATTCTAAAACAAGCACAAAACTCTCCTATTCCTGTAGAAGAACAAGTAGCAATTATTTACACTGGTATCAATGGGTTCTTAGATGATATTCCAGTGAATCAAGTAAAAACATTTATAGAGAATTTGAGAACTAACTTAAAAAACTCAAAACCTCAATATGCTCAACTTGTGAAATCTTCAAAAGACTTTAGTAAAGAAGCGGAAGATCTATTGAAAGGGTCAATAGCTGACGTAAAACAAAGTTTTGCTTCTTAATATTTGAAGCTAAAGAAAGTATCTTGTAATTTACTCGATACTTTCTTCCCTTATCCAGTCATAACCTTTTTTCTCTAATTCTAAAGCTAATTCTTTTGTCCCAGTCTTTACGATCTGACCATCTTGCATAATGTGGATGAAATCCGGTTTAATATAATCTAAGAGTCTTTGATAATGAGTTATTAAAATAATTGCATTCGAACTACTCACCAGACTATTAACTCCATTAGCGACAATTCTCAAAGCGTCAATATCTAATCCTGAATCCGTCTCATCTAAAACAGATAATTTAGTATCTAACAACGCCATCTGTAAGATTTCATTTCTTTTTTTCTCACCACCCGAAAAGCCTTCATTAACATTTCTTGTTAAAAAACTACTGTCCATACCCACGATTTCTAGCTTCGAATGAACAAATTCAAAAAATTCCAACGGCTCCAGCTCGTCTAGGCCCTTTGCTTTTTGTCGAGAGTTATAAGATAATCGTAAAAAGTCAATATTAGTTACACCGGGAATCTCTACCGGATACTGAAATCCTAAAAAAATTCCTGCTTGGGCACGTTCTTCTGGTGGAGTATCTAGAATTGATTTCTTTTCAAAAATAATATCCCCTTCTGTGATGGTATAAGAGGGGTGCCCTGCAATAATTTTAGCTAACGTACTTTTACCAGAACCATTTTTTCCCATAATTGCATGGATTTCACCAGAATTAATTGTAAGATTTATTCCTTTTAAGATAGAAGTATTACCAATATTTGCATGTAAGTTCTTTATTTCTAAAACAGTCAATTTCTTGTTATTCATATATTTACCCAACGCTCCCTTCTAATTTAAGACTTAATAGACGATCGGCTTCTAAAGCAAATTCCATTGGTAATTCAGCAAAAACTTCCTTACAAAAACCACTAATTAAAAGACTTACAGCAGACTCGAGATCTATACCTCTTTGTAGAAAATAGAATAGCTGCTCTTCTTCTATTTTAGAAGTAGAAGCTTCGTGTTCTACCTTACTATTTGAATTATTAACTTGTATGTATGGGAATGTATTTGCTTGTGATTTACCTCCAATTAGCATAGAATCACATTGAGAATTATTAACACTCCCACTCGCTTTAGATGTAATTTTCACCTGGCCCCGATAAGTATTCTTTGAATTTCCAGCAGATATACCCTTGGAGACTATGCGACTCTTTGTGAACTTTCCGACATGAACCATCTTTGTACCTGTATCTGCCTGCTGATAATTATTTGTTAAAGCAACCGAATAAAATTCGCCAGATGAATAATCTCCTACAAGAACGCAACTAGGATATTTCCAAGTGATAGAAGAACCTGTTTCTACCTGAGTCCAGGAGATTCTTGAGTTTTCTCCAGCGCATAACCCTCTTTTCGTCACAAAGTTATAGATACCTCCTATGCCATTAGAATCCCCAGCGTACCAATTTTGGACTGTCGAATATCTAATATCAGCTTTTTCTAGAGCGACTAGTTCTACTACTGCTGCATGTAACTGATTCTTGTCAAATTTAGGGGCTGTGCAACCTTCTAAATAATTAACTTTACTACCTTTATCAGCTATGATTAAAGTTCGTTCAAACTGACCAGATTCTTCGTTATTAATTCTAAAATACGTTGATAAATCTAAGGGGCAGATAACTTCCACAGGTATATAGCAAAAAGAACCTTCTGTGAATACAGCTGAATTTAAAGCAGCAAAATAGTTATCACCAATAGGTACAACACTACCTAAGTATCGTTTTACTAACTCAGGATATTCTTTCAAAGCTTCGGAAATTGGGCAAAAAATAACTCCCACCTTTGATAGTTCTTCTCTAAAAGTTGTTCCTATAGAAACGCTATCAAATATCGCATCTACAGCAACATTGGTTAAACGTTTTTGCTCTGTTAAAGGTATCCCTAATTTTTCAAATGTTTTTAAGATTTCTTGATCTACCTCATTTAAGTCAGAAAGCTTCTTTTTTAGTTTTGGAACTGAGTAGTATATAATATTCTGGTAATCTATATCTGTATGATTTATACAGGCCCATTCGGGTGAAGACATAGTAGTCCAAGCTTTGTAAGCTCTTAATCTAAATTCTAAAAGAAAAAGAGGTTCATTTCTTTTTTGGGAAATTAAAGTTACTATGCTCTCATTTAGTCCTCTTGGGAAATCTTCAGTCTCTACATCTGTTTTGAAGCCATATCGGTAAGGTTGATCTACTAAATCTTTAAGGGTTGTGTCTCCATAGTTTTTTGAAGACGAAATTTGATTTATTTTATTTGACATGAATAATCTATTGTATAAATATATATTTATGATACTACATCATTGTATCTCTAACTTTAGTTATAAAAACCTTGTTTTTTATAATAAAAAGTGACTTATTTTGATATAATAAATCCAATGGGGAAATGGCGGAATGGTAGACGCAATACACTCAAAATGTATCGATTTATATCATGAGGGTTCGAGTCCCTCTTTCCCCAATAACCGTCTAACATGCGGAATAGTGTATTTTATCTGATAAACTTCTTATAAAAAGAAAGGACATACTTAAAATTACATGAGTTTACTTATAATCGGAGCTACGGGAACATTAGGACGCCAAATTGTTAGAAGAGCCATTGACGAAGGTTACTCTGTAAAGTGTTTCGTCAGAAATTTAAGAAAGGCATACTTTTTAAAAGAATGGGGGGCAGAGTTAATATATGGAGATTTAAGCCTACCTGAAACAATACCCATGACCTTAAAGGATATAACAGCAATTATTGATGCTTCAACTGCTAGACCATCTGATCCTTATAGCGCCGAGCAAATTGACCTAGATGGAAAAATAGCTCTAATAGAAGCTGCAAAATTAGTAGGGATAAAAAAATTCGTTTTTTTCTCTGTCTTAAATAGTAATTATCATTCTAATGTACCATTAGTAAATTTAAAGCTTAAACTTGAATCTTATCTGGTAGACTCGGGATTAAATTATACAATTTTTTATCTAACTGGTTTTTTCCAAGGTTTAATAAGTCAGTATGCTATCCCAATTTTAGAAAAACAAGCTATTTGGACCACAAGTGAAACTAGTAATGTTGGGTATATAGATACCCAAGATGTGGCAAAGTTCGCTCTACGCAGTTTATCAGTAGAGAAAACAAATCAAAAAAAGTTTCCTTTAGTAGGCATTAGAGGGTGGAGTTCCACAGAAATTATCGAGTTATGCGAAAGACTTTCAGGACAATCGGCTTTAGTAAATAAAATACCTTTATACGCATTACGTTTCTTGAAAAATTTTACTGGATTTTTTGAATGGGGAAAAAATATTTCTGATAGATTATCATTCGCTGAAGTTCTTGTAACAGGACCTAACATGACAGCGGATATGAAGGAAGTCTACGAAATATTTTCATTCGACTCCTCGGAAGCATCTACTCTGGAGAGATATATGCAAGATTATTTCGGTCGAATTTTAAGAAGATTGAAAGAGCTAAGTGATGAGAAAGAAAAGTCATTATAAATTTGAAAAACCAAATATGTGACATTTTTCTTCCTGAATCAACTTTAATTACAAAGTAAGGATATAATTATCTTACATAGCAATATTTATAATAATAATAATATAATTCTGGGAATAAATTAATGTTCACACTAAAAATTGTTGTATATACTACAGTGACGTTTTTCGTATCTCTTTTCACTTTTGGTTTTTTATCTAATGATGCATCTAGAAACCCAAGTAGAAAAGATTTAGAGTAAAAATTTACTAAATTAATAGCTAATCCATAAAAGTTATTAATTTAGTAAATTTTTATAATAAAAAATTAACTAATTTATTGTAAATAAAATTAAAAAATAAAAATTCTTATAATAACTGAATTGTAATTATATCTAAATATTTATACCTTAAGAATGAAAAACTGGCGTTCAGATAACTTAAACCAATCTGCATTCGAAAAAACAGGACCAATTCCAAGATCGATAAGTCGTACATTCGAAAAATTTAAAAAAGAGCTAGACCCAAATGCAGAGTCAGAAATTATTGAAGAGTTTCGAGTATCAAGATATCAAACATCAGCTTCAATAAAATACTTATTACTTCTAATAATATCTCCAATTCTAGTAAATCAAATCTCTAGAAGTTTTATATTTTCTCCCTTTATAGATTATTTTTGGAATGAAAAAAATAGTGAAATATTTTTAAATGTTTCACAAGAAGAACGAGCATTTAGTGAGTTACAACGATTTGAAGAAAAGATCCATTTTGAAATACTGATCGGGCAACTTCCACATTTATCTCAGGAAGCTGTAGAAAAAGAAATAAAAAATAAAGCTGTAGAACTAGCTCAGTATTATTCATCTGAAAGTACAGATGCTATAAAAAATCTACTTTCTGACGTTGTAAGCTTTTTTACATTCATATACCTTGTCATAACAGGAGAACGGCAGATATCCGTTTTAAAGTCATTTGTTAATGAATTAATTTATGGTTTAAGTGATACTGCTAAAGCTTTTTTAATTATTCTATTTACAGACGTATTTGTAGGATTTCATTCTACTCACGGCTGGGAAGTAATTCTTGAAAATGGATTACGCCACTTCGGATTACCAGAAAATAGAGATCTTATTTTCCTATTCATAGCAACCTTTCCTGTATTATTGGATACAGTATTCAAGTATTGGATATTCAGGTATCTTAATCAAGTATCTCCTTCAGCTGTAGCTACATACCATGAAATGAATGAATAAAAAAGAGATAAACGTTACGTTTTATCTCTTTACAGGTGTAAATTATTTAACTAAATTTAATCCGGAAGTTTGTAAGAAACTTATATTTGTTATTAAAATATACGCAAAACTAGAACCCCCAATAGCTCCAACTAACCAGCCAGAAGTAAATTGTCTCCATCCTTTGGCTGTTTGTAATTGATCACCATTGTCAGTTTCTTCAAATGACACAACACCATAGATTGCTAGGCAAGCTGTCATAATAAAGATTAGTCCTATGGAAGCGAAAAATCCAGATAATAAAGCGACTTCAGAGTTACGCAAGGGGCCTAATTTATAAAATGGGCCAACTAAGAAGTATCCGTGCGTAATTCCTATCTCTAAACCTCTTAAAAGAGGAGATAATCCAACTCTATACGCTGGTAAATTACTTAAAAGGTTTCTAGTAAAACTAGATGTACTAACAGGAGTAGCTAAATTACCTACGAAAGGATCATCATTATATGGTTTTATAAAGTCAGACATAGTTTCCAAACTTATAATTAAAGTATGTTTTATATTATTAAATAATTATAGTCGAACACCTACCTTTTTTTCCCCTTGTAAGAAAAATTAACTAAGAAATTTTTGACATAGGCTTAAAGTAATACACTAATAAGATATACTGTAAAAAATAACTAGAATAAAAATAGAAAATGAGTATATTAATTGGTTATATTATTTTACTAGCATGTGCTTTTGGTTTAGCCGCAGGATTATTTTTAGGCTTATCGTATATAAAATTGATATAAATAATCTTAAAAAATGTTTAATTAATATAGGGCTTAATCTTAATGGTATCTATTAATTAAGCATTTTTTAAATTTTAACTACACAACTTTTTAAATTGACAGGTAAAGATGACTATACAAAATACACCAATTCGCTATAACTTAATCTTGGGATCCAAAAGAATAAGTAATTACTTTTGGTTAGTTATAAGTTTTTTAGGCGGGGTTGGATTCTTTCTTGCAGGATTATCCAGTTATCTTCAAATACAAATGTTGCCCTTTACTAAAATAGAGAATATATCTTTTATTCCCCAAGGAATAGTCATGACTTTTTATGGATCTATCGGAATATTATTAAGTATATTTTTGTTTGCAAATATAGTTTTCAATGTCGGTGGAGGTTATAACAAGTACGATAAAAACCTTAACAAAGTTGAAATTTTTCGTCTTGGTTTTCCGGTCCAAAATCGTGAAATTTATCTATCCTACGATTTTAAAGAGATTCGTTCAATTAAATTAAGTATTCAAGAAGGTTTAAATCCCAAAAGAGAAATCTACTTATGCACTAAGGATCAGAGACAAATTCCTTTGACTAGGGTAGGAGAACCTTTATTACTATCATCTATTGAAGAGGAAGCAGTTGATTTATCTCTATTTTTAAACGTACCCTTAGAAAACTGATAAAAATATTTGAAAATGTAGCATTATTTGTTAAAGAAATGTATTATATCTATAGAATCTATTATTTAAACGTTCAAAGTTAATACAGATCTGCAGCGGGCATAGTTTAGTGGTAAAACCTTAGCCTTCCAAGCTAATGATGAGGGTTCGATTCCCTCTGCCCGCTTAAAACACAAAATAGATTACTAAATCTAACAAAGTATTTAAATAAAAATGTTTTTTTGAGGATTTTTTTAGTTACTATAGGTGTAGATAAAAATCTAATAATATACAGAAGTTATGTTTATTCTTGTAGTTATCTTAGGATTTTATAAGCTTTACAAAATCGGATTTACTTATTTGTAATCTTATTACTTAAGAGAAAACACCTTCGGTATAATGTAGATGTCAAATAATTTACCTATAGAATTATTTGATTAAAGAGATAAAAAATTGTTACCATATCACTACAACTATTTTTAGTTTTGAAGTACGTATGATAATATTTTATCTTTTTTAAAAAACTATAAATAACTGAACTCTTATACTTTTAACTTTTTCGGAGGTATTTTATATGTCAGGAGGTTCAACAGGGGAACGTCCATTCTCTGATATAATCACTAGTATACGTTATTGGATTATTCACAGTATAACAATTCCTGCTCTTTTCGTGGCTGGCTGGCTTTTTGTTAGTACAGGATTGGCGTATGATATTTTTGGTACGCCTAGACCAAATGAATATTTCACTCAGGAACGTCAACAAGTTCCTTTAGTTAATGACAGATTTAGTGCTAAACAAGAGTTAGAAGATTTAACAAAAGGTTTGTAAAAATAAGTGAGATTTTATCGTGAGCAAAATTAAACAACCAATCGCTTATCCTATTTTTACGTTTAGATGGTTAGCTATTCATGGATTAGCTGTTCCTACTGTATTTTTCCTTGGTGCTATTACCTCTATGCAATTTATTCAACGATAGGAGGATAATATGAGTGGTCCTAATCCTAATAAACAACCCGTTGAGTTAAATCGTACATCTCTATTCTGGGGATTGTTACTAATTTTCGTTTTGGCAGTGTTATTCTCTAGTTACTTCTTTAATTAAAATAATAATTTTTAATTGAAGGGTAATTATTATTATCCTAAGTTTATTAGAAACTTTCTAAGACTTACTAAGTTGGAGGTAATTGTAGATGGCTAGTACGGGTAGAATTCCTCTGTGGCTAATTGGCACTGTAGGGGGCATAGCGGCTTTAACAGTTGTAGGATTATTCTTTTATGGTTCTTACTCAGGGGTAGGATCTTCACTATAAACGAATAATTTCAGAATTAAAAATAAATAATAACAATCTATAAATTAATTTTATTTGTTATTATTTATTTCATTTTTTACTTAAAGAGTTAACCTACCTCATCTTGCTCAATATAAATAAAGGCAAAAGCCATAACTAACCCAGGAAAAACTAATCCAATTAGAGGAACAAGAATGGATGGAAGATAAGCAGCAGTCATACTCTTTTATTTAAAAATAGTGTGTTAGTTTTATAAACAGTCAAATTCAACAACAAGTTAAATTAGGCATTAGAATCTTTACATATTTTAGTACTAAAGTAGAGTAATATGAAATATAGTTCAGAATATATTTACATTCAGAAAAATTACCTTAAGAAACAAAATTGATACGAATAAAAAATTAATATGGCAAATAATAATTCTCCTGATAGCCTACATGCTATGCAAAAATTTTCTGAAACTTACGCGAAGAGAACTGGAACTTTTTTTTGTTCAGACTTAAGTATCACTGCCGTTGTTATCGAAGGTCTAGCACGACATAAAGATGATTATGGCGCTCCCTTATGCCCTTGCCGTCATTATGATGATAAAGCAGCTGAAGTGTCCTCTGCGTATTGGAACTGTCCCTGTGTACCTATGAGAGAAAGAAAAGAATGTCACTGTATGCTATTTCTGACAAAAGATAATGAATTTTCAAGTGAACAACAAGAAATTAGTGTCCAGCAAATTCTTTCATTTACAAATAAACAATAAAAAAGTTTTAACCTAAGTTATAACAATTCTATATAAATTAAACATGTAATTGTGTATGAATCGTTATAACCCAAGTTAATACATCCTATAAATTACCGCGTCGTAAAGCTATTAATACAATGATAGCTGGTCCAGCAGTGATTACAAGAAAAAGGGAAACTAATTGTAGCAAAGTTGTAGGATTAAAAAACATGATGAATTCCCCTGTGATTAAATCAGTTTATATTTCTTTAATTATTTTTAGATAACTTTGAAATAGTAAGTACATATATAGTATATTCTAATACCTTTGTTCTAACATAAATCTTTGTAAAAAATCTTGTAAATAAATTCTCTAGAAAATACTACGCTGAGATCAATAATTAAAAGAATAATACTTCAATAGAAAATGTATCAAAATATAACGAAGAAATAAAGACACGAAGGATAGTATGACCTGGATATAATGCACATAAGTATTCCTGAATATCAGTACTATTGATGTGACTGCGATTAAATTGTAAAATTAATATTTTCATATAAAAATACTTTCATATGATAAATTCATAGAGCTTGTATTTATTAATTAATTATGATATTTATATCATATTACAAGTTTATAGGGCTGCTAACTCAATGGTAGAGTACTCGGCTTTTAATCGATTTGTTCCGGGTTCGATCCCCGGGCAGCCCATATAAAATAGATAGTAGTAAAAGGAAGATATAAAATTCTAAATAACTACAAAAGTATACCCCCAGGGGAATTCGAATCCCCGTTACCTCCGTGAAAGGGAGATGTCCTAGGCCTCTAGACGATGGGGGCCATTTGCACTTCCTTATACAATATATTAAACTTATCTAATAATAGAATATATGTCAACTAATTGTAAAAATAAACACGTTAATAGTAATTTTATTAATTAACTCTTACCACATATAAAAAATTTCACAGAATAACACTGAAAGATGAATACTTTATTGCCGACATTGTATCTCCTAATTTTGTTTCTATCGTTATGTACATTGTTAGTGTTTCTTTTTATACAAATAATAAAGAAAAAAGAACTTGAAACAGAACTTTCTCAATTACAGAAAAAAAATCGTTCAGGTACTGCGAGTCCTTCTGACCAATATTCTTTAGGAGTAATATATCTTTCAAAAAAGTTATTTGATCAGGCAATTTTACAATTTTCAAGCGCTTTAAAAAACTGGGACAGACTAGATACAGAAGGTTTAGCAACCCTCTACAACACAATTGGGTTTACCTATTTTGAAAGTGGACAGTACGATGTTTCAATTTATTACTATAAAGAAGCAATAAATTTGAATTCGAATTATGCAATAGCATTGAATAATTTAGCTTACTCTTATGAAAAGAAAAAAATGTTACAAGAAGCTATAAAAACTTACTCAAAAGTTCTGACTTTTGATGAAGAGAATAAGATTGCTAATGAAAAACTATTATCGCTGCAGAAAAGATCAAAAATTCGGGATGACAGGATTTGAACCTGCGGCATCCTGCTCCCAAAGCAGGCGCGCTACCAAGCTGCGCTACATCCCGGTTATGTACTATACAATAGTAACACACGATAAAAATGATGTCTATAATATTTCTCTAATTTAAGTTCTAAAATAAAAATTTATCATTTTTAAATGGTATTATAATGATGTGAATATACAAAGGAGAAAATTCGTGAAAAACTGGATCTCTATTCTACTTATATTGAATTTATTCATTCTTCCTACAACTGCAAAAGCAGATGTAGCAGGCTTAAAGCCTTGTAAAGACTCTAAAGAGTTTCAACGTAGATTGGATCAAAGCGTTAAAAAACTTGAATCAAGAGTAAAAAAATATGATGCAGGTAGTCCACCTGCACTGGCATTACAAAAACAAATTGAAAAAACACAAAATCGTTTTGACCGATATGGGAAAGCAGGTCTTCTTTGTGGAACAGATGGCCTTCCACATTTAATCACAGATGGTCGTTGGAATCATAGTGGTGAATTTGTTATACCTGGACTATTTTTCTTATATATAGCAGGTTGGATAGGTTGGGTTGGTAGAAGCTATGTTCAATGGGCTCGAACATCAGATAAACCTACTGAAAAAGAAATCATCATCGACGTTCCAGTAGCATTAAGTTTTGTCACAACTGGTTTTATATGGCCTTTTTCTGCGTTTAAAGAGTTTACAAGTGGTAATTTGATAGCGCCTGCAGAAGAAATTACTGTGTCTCCTAGATAAACTAAACATAAAATCAAACACTTATGGACAGCAATTTTTTAAAATATTTATCTACGGCTCCTGTATTAATAACAGTCTGGTTATCCTTTACTGCTGCTTTAGTTATAGAAGGAAATAGATTCTACCCAGACATGTTATACTTCCCACTGTAGTATCTAATGGCTAAAAAGAAATCACATTGAATAAAAATTCAATTTGAATTATAATTAATGAAACTTGGCTATAGTAGTTTATAAATTCTTACTTCATGAGGATCGGAAGGTAGCAATGAAAAGAATATTATAAAAAGTTGTAGTCCAAGTTTATAAAAATAATTTTCTACAAAGAAATAAAGGCCTATTGCACAGGCAATTAAGGTTATTTTGTTGTATTACCTAGATCCCACAATTTTTTTTTACATTTTTTAAAAAGGAAAACCCATTATAAAAGCACACAGGGATTTGTAAAAAATAGAGTGATCGTAGAATCTATTCATCCGATTGTTCGAAAAAGCAGTCTCCTCATAGTTAAACATCAAAATAATTTCATAGAATCCCTGATTTTTATTAATGAAATATTACTTATTAGAAATAAGCTTTGGTACTTTCTAAAATATTTTAAATATTAAAATCTTGTAAAAACTGCACTTATCAATTACAAGGTTCCTATTGAAAATTTCGACATATATATCATCAATGAGTTCAAACTAGTTTATACTATATGATAAGAAATTAGTAATACTCACACAAATAAGAGGATTAAAATGACTCCATCTTTATCAGCTTTCATCAATAGTCTACTTTTGGGTTTATTCGTAGTAGTTATTCCAATTGGCTCTGCTTTATTTCTTGTAAGTCAAGCTGACAGATTAACACGTAATTAAAATGTTTTTAAGGTTCTTAAGTATCTATTTACCTAAGAACTTTACGAAAATAGAATGGGCGGCTTACTGTTAGTATTAAGATATTTTTACTAAAATTTTAAATTAAAGATATTATTTTACAATAATACTTGAAATATTAAGATCTGTCTTAACTGAATACAAGACCATACAATATTAAGTAATTAATTCATGAAAAAACAAATTTCCCCTCTTCACTTATTTTTAGGACTTTGTACAGTTGTTTGTTGCTCAAATACATCCTTAGCAATTGATTTGGATGAAACTACAAGAACTATACCATTAGATTCTTCTGGATCAACAGTGATCTTAACCCCAGAACAAGTAAAAAGAGGAAAAAGGTTATTTAATGCTTCTTGTGGTCAATGCCACGTTGGAGGAGTAACTAAGACAAATCCTAACCTTGGATTAGAGCCAGATGCATTAAGTTTAGCAACACCTCCGCGTGATAATATCAATGCTTTAGTTGATTATTTAAAAAATCCTACAAGCTATGATGGTCTAGAGTCTATAGCTGAATTACATCCAAGTACAAAAAGTGCTGATATATTTCCAAAAATGCGAAGTTTGAGTGATGAAGACCTATTTGCTATTAGTGGACATATACTTCTACAACCTAAACTAGGTGGTGAAAAATGGGGTGGAGGAAAAATTTATTACTAATTTTCAAGAAAAATTAAGTTAATACAGTAGTAAACTACTGTATTAACTTAAAATTTTTTATTTTTATTTCTAAGAGAAATTAATTTAACTAGGTATTCAAATATGGTTTATAAACTAATAATTATAGAAAAAAGTCAGATTGCACTAATTTATTTTAGAAACAAATTAATTAGCTTAATCATGGAACATAATCTGTATCGAGTTAATGATATTTACTTAGGAAGAGTTTCTAGTGTATTGACAAGTTTAGGTGCGGCTTTTATTACACTCAATCCCTTGTCAAAAAATGGATTTATATCGTTTAATCATTTAAAAGATAGATTAAATTTCGACTGCCCAACTATATCAACAAGTAAAAATATTTTAGTTCAAATAACGAGAGAGCCTATAGGTAATAAAGGACCTACGTTAAGTTGTGACATAAGTTTAATTGGAAAATATATCTCTCTATTTCCTTTTTCAAAGTCTATACATAGTATTAGAAAACTAAAAACCGAAACTTACAAAGATTACCTTCGAGCTGCAGGCCATTTACTGGTAAACCCTAGGAATATGGGTGTAGTAGTGGAATCCAAAACAATGTATGCAAATGTAAATTTTTTAGTTACAGAAACTCAAGCACTAAAATCTCGTTGGACAAAGATTGCTATTAAAGCTAGTAGGAAACTTAAACCATCTTTAATTAGTAAAAGAAAAATATTTTTACATAAAATTCTTCAAGATCACTCCAATATACATTGGAGCTTTATTGCAATAGATTCCTACGAAGGAGCTTTAAAAGTAAAAAATGTTTTAACTAAAATGCATGGTTCCAAATGTAATAAATTCTTAAAGATTGAATTTTACAAAAATCACTTTTCTATAATTACACATTATTTAGTAGATATTCTTCTGCTAGAAATTATGAAACCAAGAGTAAATTTATGCCGTGGAGGGTATATTATTATTGAAAAAACAGAAGCTTTAACTATTGTGGATGTCAATTCAGGGTCATTTACAAATCTACAAAACTCACGACAGACAAGTTTATGGGTAAATTATTCTGCAGTGCATGAAATAGTTAAACAAATACGATTAAGAAATATTGGAGGAATCATTGTAATTGATTTTATTGACTGTAATAACCATCAAGATCAAATGAAATTACTTCGATACATGAGTAAATTAATATTAAAAGATTACGTACGATGCCGCATAATACAAATGTCAGAGTTAGGACTAGTTGAACTTACACGATCTCGGCAAGGTCAAAGCGTATACGATGCTTTTAGCCGGAAGTGTAATACGTGCAATGGATTAGGGTATTTAACTTTTAACTTAAATAAACAAAAGAATATTAATTACGAGTTACTTTTAGATCCATTCTTTAATTACCATAAGAGACTATACGACAGAATACGAAATCTATATAATAAGGTTCAATCTTAGAAAATAACCTCCGAGCGTGTAACTCAGTGGATAGAGTGTCAGATTCCGGTCCTGATGGTCGTGGGTTCGATTCCCGCCATGCTCGATACCTCTTTAGAATCAATTATTAAGTAGACTGCTGTTTAATTTAATTGATTCATGTTAAAATATTCTTAATCTTGGGACTGTTCTGGTATCGACACTCTCTAGAATATAGTATTATGATGCAAGTCAAGCTTGAGTTTTCTTGTAAAACAAAACTCTAATCATAAACGCAAACAATATACTTTCATTTGATCGTAAACTTGCTTTAGTATAATTTTAATTTTATATAATACTAAAACACATACACAGTTAAATATTGGAGATTTTTAACTCCTAAAAATCTATAGAATTCCAAGTCAATCTAATGAGATTAAAAAATAGTTGCTTTAAATATTGAATAAAGCTAAACTTGTGAATGAATAAGCTGTAGTTAATTGAGTGGACGTGGGTTCAATTCCCACCAGTTCCATAACTCTCATTGCATATGCATCTGTGGCCGAGTGGTCGAAGGCACCGGACTCATAATCCGTTTCTCGCGAGAGACGACGCTGGTTCAAACCCAGCCGGATGCAAGTAAAATAATTAAACATCCTATCTTTATCACTTAAAAGAACTAAATTTACAAAAGTTACTTATCTAGATGCCTTAACTCATAAACTACTAATTTCCAATTATCTATCATACAGTTTTATGAAACATACTTTATCCGTACTAGTGGAAGATGAGTCCGGGGTTTTAACAAGAATTGCAGGTTTATTTGCCCGAAGAGGGTTTAATATAGAAAGCTTAGCTGTGGGACCAGCAGAACAAATAGGTGTTTCTAGAATCACAATGGTGGTACCAGCAGAAGATAAAACTATTGAACAATTGACAAAACAACTGTACAAACTTGTTAACATCTTAAGGGTTCAAGATATAAGTGATATACCTTGTGTAGAAAGAGAGCTTATGCTTCTAAAAGTTAGTACAAATAATAATAAACGATCCGAAATTTTGGAGATCGTTCAGATTTTCAGAGCAAGAGTTGTAGATTTGGCCGAGAATTCTTTAATAATTGAAGTAACTGGTGATCCTGGTAAAATGATGGCTATAGAACAAATTCTTAAACCATTTGGAATTTCCGAAATAGCCCGGACTGGAAAAATTTCTTTAGTACGTGAGTCAAAAGTAAATACTGAATTTCTTAGAACATTCACAAGATAAATTATGGGGGTGGAGGGACTCGAACCCTCACGACCGAGAAGTCAACAGATTTTAAGTCTGTTGTGTCTACCATTCCACCACACCCCCAACTCTCAGGCGGCACCCGGATTTGAACCGGGGGTGAAGGATTTGCAATCCCTTGCCTTACCACTTGGCCATGCCGCCTTAAGAATTTCATACAATAATCATACACTTTTTTTTTTTTTACGTATAGGTAATTATTAATATATTTACGGTCTGAAAACTCGACTCTTTCTTATATCTTCCGCTTGAATTGTTACCAAATCTGCTTTAGTTAAAACACGATCTCCTGCTGCGAACATTCTATTAGCTTGTCTCATCCGAGCCCTATCGATAGCGTTTCGTACACTTCGAGCATTTGCAAAATGTGGCTGCTGCATTCTTAGTTTAATATACTCTAACAAAGCTACTTCAGATTCTTCAGTCAAAACATACTGTTGATCCTCTAACATCATTTTCCCAATTTGTAGTAATTCTTCAGGACTATAATCAGGAAAATCGACGTGATTTGCAACTCTAGAAGATAAACCGGGATTCGAAGCGTAAAAACTATCCATTCTCTCTTTATAACCAGCAAAGATTATAACCAAATCATCCCTCTGATTCTCCATCACCTGAAGTAAAATTTCTATTGCTTCAGCTCCATAATCTCGTTCATTATCTGGTTTATATAAATAATAGGCTTCATCAATAAATAATACCCCACCCATTGCGCGTTTTAAAACTTCTTTTGTTTTTGGAGCTGTATGGCCTATATATTGACCAACTAGATCATCTCTACTAACTGTTATAAGGTGGCCTTTCCTAACATAGCCTAATCTAAATAAAATATCCGCCATTTTTAGTGCAACTGTAGTCTTTCCAGTTCCTGGACTACCAGTAAACGACATATGCAATCCTGGATTAGAAGAGGTCAAGCCCAAGGCCTTACGAAGCCTGTGAACTAAGAGTAAAGCCGCAACTTCTTTAATTCTAGTCTTTACAGGGACTAAACCTATTAGATCTATATCTAACTGATCTAAAACTTCTTGAATTTGGCGTTTTTCATATTCTTCCTGAAGATTAACTAGAATATCATCTTGACTCTGATGTAAGGATGCCATAATAAGATATTAAATTTATAGAGGTGTTTAAATTGAAAACATAAAAATAGAGAGGCTACTAATGAGTCTCTCTATTTTTATGTATTAAAACTAATTAATAACGTTCTCCTTCAGGTTTGCTAGTAGCATAACTTTGAATTGTGTAACGAATTAATCTAGATTTATCTTCTGTACGAGCCAGAGTAAATCCTGGTTCGTTAGAAGTAGGTCGTTGTACTATGAAAGAAAGGCAGCAGCTTTCAACACTTCTTGAGTTGTCGAATGCGTTAACTTTTACATAGCTATTTGGTTTAGCTTTACGACAAGCATTAACTTCAAACATTACAGCAGCAGCATCTTTGATACCGAAAAGTGGAAGACCCCACATTTCCCAGTAGCAGTTACGAGGATGTGGATCATCTGTCCACTCAACGTTAAGAGCCCATCCTCTGCTGATAGCGTATTGGATTTGTTTAACGATTTGTTCGTCAGTTAAGTCTGGAAGGAAAGAAAAAGCACCTTGTGTTAATCTCACGATGAATACTCCTTTGGTTAAATTTTCTAATGGATATTACTTACTATCTGTTAGATGTAGCTGTCTCAATAAAGTCAGCTGTATCTGTGGAAGCATAGTTAAATGTAATATCTTTCCAAAGATCTAAAGCTGTTTGAAGAGGGCCACAGCTTTTAGCTGCAGTTTTAAGGATTTGAGGGCCTTCAGCTAAGTAATCGCGACCTTCGTTACGAGCAACAACCATGCACTCAAGAGCAACACGGTTAGCTGTAGCACCAGCTTGAATACCATCTGGGTGACCAATTGTACCACCACCGAATTGAAGAACGCAGTCATCACCTAGGTAATGAATAAGTTGGTGCATTTGACCACAATGAATACCACCAGAAGCTACTGGTAAACATTTAGCTAGTGAACCCCAATCTTGTGCAAAGAATAAACCTTGAGGAAGGTTAACATCTAATTTCGCTTGTAGTAATGTATTATAGAAACCTTTAACCATTAAAGGATCGCCTTCTAGTTTACCTACTACTGTACCAGCGTGGATGTGGTCAACACCTGCCATACGCATCCATTTGCAAATTACACGGAAATTCATACCGTGAGTTTTTTGACGGGAGTATGTAGAGTTACCAGCACGGTGTAAATGTAAAATCATGCTGTTTTTACGAGCCCAAATACCCATAGATTGAATAGCAGTGTATCCAATTACAAGGTCGATCATACAAATAACGGATCCGATTTCTCTACAGAATTCAGCACGTTCGTACATATCTTCCATTGTACCTGCAGTAATGTTAAAGTAATGACCTTTAACTTCACCAGCAGCAGCAGCTGCTCGGTTTACACCTTCAATACCGAATAAGAAACGTTCTCTCCATCTCATGAATGGTTGAGAGTTGATGTTTTCATCATCTTTAAGGAAGTCTAGACCACCTTTTAGACCTTCATAAACAACACGACCATAGTTTTTTCCGGATAAACCTAACTTAGGTTTAACAGTAGCCCCTAGAAGAGGACGACCATATTTGTCAAGTCTTTCACGCTCAACAATTACACCTGTAGCAGGACCTTGGAATGTTTTTAGGTAAGCTACTGGAATACGCATGTCTTCTAGACGTAGTGCATTCACAGCTTTGAAACCAAATACGTTACCAATGATAGATGCTGTTAAGTTTGCAAGAGAACCTTCTTCGAATAAATCTAACTCGTAAGCGATATAAGCGAAGTATTGGTCAGCTGCGCCAGGAACTGGATCAACTCTGTATGCTTTAGCTCTGTAAAGGTCGCATGCTGTTAAAAGGTCAGTCCAAACAACTGTCCAAGTTGCTGTAGAGGATTCACCAGCAATAGCTGCTGCACATTCCACAGGGTCAACACCTTTTTGAGGAGTCATACGGAACATAGCTAATACATCAGTATCTTTGATGTTGTAATCAGCATCCCAATAACCCATTTTTGCGTAAGGGATAACGCCTGATTCGTAACGTTCGTTTTTAATTCGAGTCCGTGATTCAACGGATTGAGACATACATTCCTCCTGTAAAGGTTATAGTCGATAAAATTTAGTCTGTGATAATACCAAATATTTTTTGATAAATTCACATCCTTGTTGTAGTTATCGATTGTAATAAATATCGTAACTGATTAATTTGTACCTAAATTAATATTAACAAGAAAATATGAATAAAAAGCAATGCTTTGATTATAGTATGCATAAGCGAAGGTTATGCATTACAAAACGCGTTACATTTAGACTGAAAAATATTTTTTATAAAAAGAAATATTTTATTAAAGTTATAAATCTTAATCGAGGGTATTCAATCACGAAATATATTCCTAAAAAAACGTTTTATTTTAGTCAAACTAAAAATTCTTGCTTCCAATATAAAAAATAACAAATAATATTGAGTAATTAATTTTCAAGAAATACAAAATTCATCCAGAGTTAATATGAATACTATTTTAAATTTGTTTACACCTGAGGCAACAAAAGTTAGTTTAAAAGAAAATCAAGACCCTGTACCAGCTTTTATAGATAAATTATCTTCTGGAGAAGACTTAAAAATAAAAATTCAAACAAGCAACGATAACATTCTTATTCAAAATAAAAAAAAATTTGAGAGTCTTTTAGTTCCATATGGTGGGAATACACAAACTTTTCAGCTCCCAAAACTGGAGAGATGTGCTTCTATGTTCTCAAATAAACGTTCTCCGAATTTTCCTACAAGAGAACAAAAGTCTTTACTATCTAAGTTAAAACAGGTCCCTGTATACACAGTTGTCAACAAGCAAAATGAGTTAGTAACTGCATCCACAAGAGAGTATAAAAATTCTCACTCTTTGCACTGGATACAAAATAAGTATAACGAGATTTTCTTCTGGGAATATGATGAGGGTTCCGTGGCTATAAATTTATTCTTTATGAATAAAGAAGACGCCGCAAGCTATCTTCACGAAATTTGTAAAAGAGAACCTAAAGAAGCGGAGAATGTAGGGTTAAAAATAAAAACAATCGGTTTAGATGTTTTTTACAAACTTAACCGAACTTCAGCACCGAAGACCCAAAGTCGATTAGTAGGCGATCTAAAAGAAATTGATTCATTACTTACAAAATACTCATACGAATCAATCTGCACTATGCATCCCAAACAAAAATATTCTAAAGACTGGTTTCAAGGAAATCCAATATATGTAATTAAATTCCATAAAAGTTTAAGAAATAAAACAATAGCTCCGTATTCTTATCAAGATTCTTATGAAAAAAAATTAATTTTTTTTAGTAAAGAAGATGCTATGAAAGCTTGGAAAGTATTTTTAGTGAAAAAGTCAATATTTTCTTTAAATACCAAACCTAGCATAGAGATTTATAATTTAGAAAATTTTCTTCTAGACGTTGAAAATACTCCAGATAGTTCATTAGAGCTATCGTTTATTCCCCCATATAAATCCTATCTAGAATTAAAATCTCAAAATAACCAAGGACTTTTTGTTAAAAGTAGTTTCACTGAAGAGTATTTATATAAAACAAGACTATGCCTAAAAAGTTTACAAAGATTTTATAAAGGAGTTATTTGGTTATTTACTTCGGATACTTTACCAAGTGAGGAAAACTCTTGGTAATTAACTAGTGTAAATAAAGTTTTTGATTTACATATAATAAAAAGTACTAGCCTTTACGAGAATAATACTCTACAACCAATAGTTCATTTAACTGAAGAGCTACCCATTCTCTTTCAATTACACCATTTACTTTTCCTGTTAAGTTCGATTTATCCAGCTCTAAATGGCTAGGTATATTGGCTAAGCCAGGAAAAGATAAATAACCTTCCACTAATTGTTTCGATTTTGCATTGGTTCTAACTATAATGGTGTCTCCGGTTTGACACTGGTAGCTAGGGATAGAAACTCTTTTGTTATTGACACATATGTGACCATGATTCACTAACTGGCGTGCTGCCGGGATTGTAGGAGCCATACCCAGTCTAAACACGATGTTATCTAATCTCATCTCTAACAATTGCAATAACGCTTCTCCTGTGGAGCCTTTAATTCTTCTAGCACTTCTAACATATCTCAACAACTGTCTTTCTGTTAACCCGTAGTTGAATCGAATTTTTTGCTTTTCCTCTAAGCGAATAGAGTATTCAGAAGGTTTTCTATTCTGATCCCCATGCTGACCAGGTCTTGTAGTTCGTTTTGTTGCTTTTCTAGTAAGACCAGGTAATTCTCCCAGACGACGTACAATTCTTAAAACGGCTCCTCTGTATCTAGACATATAAGATTCTTCCTTGTGATATTTAAATTAATTTAGAGACTAATGTAACTTCTCTCTGCTACAATATGGACAAGATAAAAATTTTGAATTTGATTACACTGAGTATTTAGTTAAAATAAATACTGGCGATATAATAGCTCAAGATAATAAACGAAAAAATACTTTACTATGTAAAAGATTTTATTGTATATTTAATAATGTAATTAAAATGCTGGTGTAGCTCAATTGGTAGAGCAACTGATTTGTAATCAGTAGGTTGCGGGTTCAAGTCCCTTCACCAGCTTAACGTATATGCATATAACTTAACAGTCAAGTAAATTGATTAAAAAATAAAGATTAATGTAACCTTGTATAATTAACACCAACTTCTAGCCTTAAAAAAAGTATAAATTACATCCTCTATAGCTCAATGTAGTTAAAAACTATTATCCACGTATCTCCCTAATAGTTATTAAAAAATAATAAAAAATACAATTAAATATACAATAAGACTTTATATAACAGAATCTTTAACTTTTAAGTTTTCTCTGAATGTACAAACCAATTAATAAGTTAAAGATTTGTACACATCTAACTTTGATACTCTCATTTATGATGCTTCTATTTTTAAATTTCTTTTAATAATCTTTCCAAGATTCTAAAAAAGAAGTTGCATAAATTAATTGTGAAATGTTAGTATATTTTCATTGAAAGTAAAAGCACAAAAAAAGGGCGGTTAGCTCAGCGGTAGAGCGCCTGCCTTACAAGCAGGTGGTCACTGGTTCAAATCCAGTACCGCCCAATGTATATATCCATTTCTAAAAAGGGTTCATCGTCTAAGGGATCAGGACAGGGACCTTCTAAGTCTCTAATGTAGGTTCGAATCCTACTGAGCCTAATATAATTTACAAGTATAAAAATGTTTCCTTACTAAAGTAACTCACTAAAAACTTTTTCGAACGTTTTTTGTACTTTATCACCAGAATCTATTGTTTCTAATGGATCTTTACGTAATCTATGACGCAGACACATTGTTATGACAGATTTTATATCTTCAACAGTAACTACACTCCGACCTTCATACGCTGCATACGCTCTAGAGGCACGATTTGTAACAATGTCCCCACGTAGACCATCCACATCTAACTCACTACAAACTTGAGATATTTTTACGCGTAAATTGTAGTCAATTGTCACTTGAGGTAGTAGTGCTTGCGCTTGTACAATTTTATTTCTAAATTCTTCTTGTTGGGTTTGGTACTTAGATAAAGACCCTTGAGGATTTTTGTCAAAATCCGATCTTTGCTCTACAATTTGAACTCGAAGCTCGGGATTCTTTACAGTTCTAATTTCAGAATGCATGCCAAACCTATCCAAAAGTTGTGGTCTTAGCTCACCTTCTTCAGGATTACCTGATCCTACAAGCACGAATCGAGCTGGATGGCGTATAGATATACCCTCACGCTCCACTGTATTCCATCCAGAAGCTGCAGAATCTAATAAAATATCAACTAAGTGATCATCTAATAAATTAACTTCATCCACGTATAAAATACCCCTATTTGCTTTAGCTAACAATCCAGGCTCGAATGCTTTTACACCCTCAGTTAAAGCTTTTTCTATATCAATTGTTCCACACACTCTATCCTCAGTAGCTCCTAAGGGAAGGTCTACCATCATTACCTTTTTTAAAATAATGTTTTGCTTAATACCTTGTTCAATCTTGTCACGAATCTCATCACTCATTAGTTCAAAATCATTAGGATGTGAATTGAAAGGGTCATCCTGAATAACTTCAATCTCAGGTAAAATATCTGTGATAGCCCTGATCGTTGTCGACTTCCCTGTGCCTCGATCACCCATAATAATTACTCCCCCTATTTTAGGGTCTATCACATTAAGAGCTAAGGCAAGTTTCATTTCTTCTTGGCCAACTATGGCCGTAAAAGGAAATATTGGGCGAGCAGTGTTTTTTACAGTATTTGCATTCACAATAATTTTTATTCTTTGTTTTATTATTTATAGTTACATCTATAAAGTATCTAGATATGTATATGTATATATATATATATATATATATTATATATATACCTAGTGTTACTTATAGATTGTAAGTTTTTTTAATTTTACTACACAGATACTAACTATTCAAATTGGTAGATAGCTTGTTACTAAGCTATTCAATTCAAAACTTTATCGAATACTATTGGTATAAAGATGTCCCTAAACGAATTGCTAGAGCTAAAGAAACTAAGGCTAATATCAGTGCAACGAATATCTGAGTATCACTAATCATAAATGTATTCTCCTAGGATATATCTTTATTACTTCTAACACGATAATAAAGCATTGCATCATTTTTTTTACAGTTATTTAGACTGACTTTACAGATCTGAAATAAAACTATCAATAAATAAAATTAAATTTTAAAAAATAAAAACTGATTTGTAAGATTTACAAGGGGTTGACAATTTTGATATCCAGAGACTACTCTGGAATTCAAGATCAAGAGATTGATCCGCAAGATTAAATTTGAAATAAAGTTTAACTTAAATTCAACTAATAATGGATACTATGGAGAGTTTGATCCTGGCTCAGGATGAACGCTGGCGGTATGCTTAACACATGCAAGTCGTACGAAGATTTTTGATCTTAGTGGCGG